>Ga0209489_101120_pt1 | contig 54434 bp, 18 predicted proteins | sample SiratrowhiteBW_FD_187527 | JGI IMG/M metagenome (GOLD analysis project Ga0209489, IMG submission 187527) | Root nodule microbial communities of legume samples collected from California, USA - Siratro white BW (SPAdes) (version 2) | ecosystem: Host-associated > Plants > Roots > Nodule | place... | reverse complement strand
TATTTTTTTATATATATATATATATATATATATATATATATATATATATATATATAAAAAGAGATTCGTGTTTGTAGTGTCCACATCTCAATTTAAAAGAGGGTAAGCAGATTCTATATATGAAAAAGCCTACAAACCCTATTTAGATTGGAAAAGAATAATTATTTAAGTGTAAGATGAGACTCTTAGAATAACACAAACTTAGACTTTGTTTGGTTGAGGGAGTGGATTTGAGAATATGAATTTGAAGAAATTTGAATGGATTATGTGAAGATGAAAAGGTTGTTTGGATTAAGAGATGGATAGTAAGATTTGAAAAAATTTGAGAAGATGGATTATGAGAATTTAGGAATGATTTGACATATGTTATAGATTTATTTTTATTTTTTTTTAATTGATATATTTCTAAAAGTACTAATTAACTTTTATGAAATAAGATGATAAAAAATTAAAATGAATTGAATTAAATTGATTTTACTATAAAAAACATTATTAAAATTATTTAAAACATATCTTTTAAATTATTTAAAATTAAACATAAATTCTAAATAATGCAATAAAATCACAAATTTATTATTCTATTAAAATATACAATTTATTCTAAATTATAATTAACCGAAATCTGTAAAAAAAAAAAATTCTTACAATCTAAACTACTTTTTTTTTTTGAAATTTACTGTTTTTGTAAGTATAAATTATTTTTACATTTTATTTAAATTGAAACTTTTAAAGTTATTAGTCTAAATAAAAATAGTTTGCAATGTTTTTTAAATTTAATTTTTTATTAATTCTCTTACTTAAAAAGTTAAATATTTTTTTACTATATTTTGAAGAGATTAAATACAAATTTTTTGAATTCTTATTTTATTTTTATAAAAATATTAATAAGTTATAATAAAAAATATATAAACAGTCTACTTTAAAATAAAAAATATTAATAGATAACATTTAATTAAAAGTAATTATTCAAAATTAAATACTCTTATCAACATATACATCATACCATTAAATGTTATAGATGTTTATAAGGATATTTTATAATTTCTACCTTATTTACGAGAATTATTTTGTAATTTCAAATTACATCCCTTCAAATATTTTCAGGTTAGCAAAGATGTCATCCTGCAAATCCGTCCTATCCATCCTCTCAAATTAGGTCAACTAAATAGCTTTCATGCCCTCAAATCTATCCTCTTGAATAATAAATCTTTTCAAATCAGTTCAAGCAAACAGATGACAAAGATCTCTAATGAGGAGAAGTAACAAACCTTTTATATTTTGTACAAAAACATATAGAATTATTTGAAAATGCACCCTTCAATGCTTGTCACTCAGATTGGTTAAGATTGGAAGCATAGTCTGTATTCCACAAGTTAAGCTTCATCATCTTCCATGTATTGCGGTTGCTTAGATTCCAGACCTTTCTATACATTCCTTTTATAGATTGTGCTACACTTAAAGCTAACTACTACTTTCTAACTTAATTCTAGACAGTTCCAAAAGTCTCACTTGAACAGTAGCTTCTAGCCATTAATAAACACTTCTCGAAATTGTGCATTCTAAACAACAAGCTGATAATATCTTATTGTGCAGAAGGTTCAATTTCGACCACACCCGAGAAGAAATTATCCAAATGTGTACGACTGTTCTTAATTAGTTAGATTTTCCAGGCAACATATATGACATTGTTTCATTGTTAAGCACGTTTTGAGATGGAATGTTGATTCATTTATGATATTACTAGAGTCTGTTCTATCACTGGCTGGCATTAGGGCATAACATGCTCTCTCTCACAGTTTTCTCTATATTTTCATCAATCTTTTATATATTCTTCTTCCGCTATTGGAGTTGGGTAGAGAAGAAGAGAAAAAAATATAAATTCCAAAATTAGAAAATTCTCAAAAAATAAGACAGAACTTGATTTTGTTAATTGACCATGTGTCCATGTCAAAAAACAATCATAGGCTGAAAAACAACTGAGGGTTCCATCATTTCTCTTTCAGAAAATATCAAGGGAGACTAAAGCACAGCAAACAAGTGGTTATAAGAATTAATTTAACTCGTGTCATTTTCATAACTTTAATAAGCTTGTCAAGGGAAGAAAAAGGGGTAAGGAAACTCTCAAGCCCTCTATTTTCTGCTGATAAATTTTGCAGAATCCTTGAGACCAAAGGCCCTAACATTCATTTTGGCTAAAAAAACTTTCACTAAAAATTGACACTACTGAGCAGATATTCATATAACTTGTGGTCAAATTTCAAATAAAATAATACCTTTGAATGATTATGTTTGGCTAAAACAGGCCACATCTCCTAATTTGACTCCTTCCTGTAATATATTCTTGGAAAATCAGACAGTTGATGGAGAAGGTTAACAGAAGACATATAACATCATTTCAATACTTAATTCTGACTAAGCTGTGCCAGCTGAGCTAGAAACTCCTTCTAGCTTTGTCTAAACTTCAAAGAAAGATACGGATCCAACACCACCTCCATATACATGGATCTAGATCTGCATAACAACTGTGTTTGTATGCGTGTATGTAGAGATATACACTACAAAAAAATAGCACATGTTGCAGTACATTGAGAAGAAGATAGAAGTGCTAAAACCAAAACCGGCATGTGTTCAAAGAAGAGAAAATTATATCTTACCCTTTATGATGCAGCACAAACAGCTGCAACCATTCTATCTTCTACTGCGAACAGCTTCAGAAAAGCTAAATTATAGCCCGATATGACATTGACCTGCAGATGCACCTGCACCTCGTTCAGTTTCTCTTTTTCTACACATATATAATATATATTTCTCTTCCTCCACAAATGACATGTGCTCTTTAATGTTGCAGAGAAACCAAGTAAAGTGCAGGTGCAAATGCAGATAAAGGCAACATATCGGCATCAACGTGTATAATAATGACTTGTTATATTGCAAGTTAGGAAGTTTGCACGCGGCTAACATTTATATAATAAGAAATTCCTGTTGAAAAGGATTATGAGAGAGAGTGCTGAGATTGATTCACCCAAATCACAAGAGATTTTGGACCAATTCTTGTAGACATGATCTATCTAGATAAATGGCGCGGTTAACATTTATATAATAAGAAATTCCTGTTGAAAAGGATTATGAGAGAGAGTGCTGAGATTGATTCACCCAAATCACAAGAGATTTTGGACCAATTCTTGTAGACATGATCTATCTAGATAAATGGCATATGTCCTTCTGAAATAAAATAAATAAATAATAAAATATAAAGATAATATTCACACGTCTGTGGTTATTTTATTTATTTATTGGCATAATGTTTGGAGTGTAATTTGGTCATTTGGGTGAGGGAGAAAACATGAAAACATTAAACAAATCAAAGGAAAAACTGTGATTAGAGATAGGTTTATGTGTGGATAAGGATGTGTCTGCATTATTGTTTATGGTTTGCTCTGATATCTAAAGCTAGCATGCTAGAAAGAGGTGTGTGCGCATGTCTGCCACACAACAAGCTGGTCTAAGCCCACGTGATGGAAAGCATCACTACCACATGGGATTTCATCCCTCCACCAATCACATACTGCCACGTAGGAAATTGGACTGACTCTTCACTTGCCATGACTATGTCTCCCTGTGGGTATTCTGTTTCGTGTAAACGTGTAAAGAGAAACATAAGCTGACAAAATATAGATACAGTATCAACATTTTCATGATTTTTTTCGATTAAATTTTTGTAGAGAATATTAAAAATTGAGTCTTTTTTAGAATGTTTATATAGATTTTTAAAGTTTCATGTTGCAAAATTTTGAAAATAAACTTGTGTTAATTAACTCACACGTTCTTGTTTTATTTTTGTATGATTTAACGTTCATTCTTTTGTCTGTTTAAATTAAACATATAGTATAAAATATTGTTCTGCAAATTTTTTTATAAATTTAGAATAATTATATAACTTTTTAAAGTTAAACAAAACTTACTATAGTAATTAGATAGCTGTTTAATTACAAGTCAGTGTGCCCGTAAATATTCAAATTAAATATTGTAATATATGTGGATTTTTACCCTAAAAAACTTATATAAATGTCCTATTTAATAATTATTCCATCAATAAAATAAGTGTGTCTTTAAATTAATTAGTTTTAAGATTTTTTTTTTCAATATTTATATATCATGATTGTACTTAAGAAAACACAGCTATAGCATTACTATAAGCAGTAGTTGGAAAAACTTGAATCAAGTGCGTGAAGACTTTCCTATTAAATATCCAAATTAAGAGGCACTAAGCAATGATGAAGACATACTTATAAGATGTTAGAAAACAAAAGTTTAGGTTGTGGACAAATTTGCCGTGTAAAGGGATAAATAGAACATATAGTTTCTATTTCTAGCCTGTAAATGGTCAAATCTTATCCTTTTCCATGCCTTCACTCTCAAAAGGCATTCCTTATTCACTTCTGAAAATCAATTGGCAAACAGCTCACTGGGTACTTCCTTCTTAAATTGTTGGTTGGGAAAAAAGTAGAAAATGAGGCTCATGTTGAGGCAACACCAGCTTCAGAAACCCTAGACTTGTCCACCACATTCAGATCTCAGAGAATTGTTGCTTTCAGGCTTTTGTTTTCTATTGTTAATTTTGTTATAGTTGTTGTACTTGTTGTTTAGCATATTATATTTAAATAAACTTGGTCGAAATAAAAGTTAATTACAATCTTCTATGAGGACTAAGAAAAGAGATTGGTGTTAATAGGAAATATTGAGTTTGATTTAGCAAAGAGAAAAGTGAAAGAATAAAATCAGATGACTATCGTTAAACTAGACATGTTGTTCAAAGTTAGCCATTCATTTTCAAAATTTGCAGCATATCATCTTATTCCATTATTTTTTTTCCACATATTTGTTCAAAGCATCATTGCATACTAAATATATGTTTCCTTGGGGTTTCAAACTATGCTTCGTATAAATAAAAATCTCTTGTATGTATTGTTAGGTTAAATGTTTGAAAAGAGTTCCATCGTTTAAATTAATTATATCTTAATTGAATAAGATTGTTTTGATAGAAGGTACATATAATCTCTAAATGTATTCTTTATCTTATATATATGATTGATTATATTTTTAAATTATATTTATAACAAGTTTTTTACATGAACAACTTTTTGAAACGGTTGTATACCTGGACCACGGCTTGTTCGTTTTTGAAAATTATATAACATGACATGTTGTTTCTCTCGCAAAAATATCTAGATGTAGCATCTAGTTTGTCTATATAAGAGAAGATTTTTGTTTTACAACTAGAGAATAAATTTTGATTACGCAATTTTACATAATTGTATCAAGATTAAAAATGATTTATATGAGAATAAATTTTTTCATCGTTAAAGTTTGTGATTGTTTTTTTGTAATTTTGAATGGATGTCTCTTGGTTAACCCTTGATTTTAAAGAAAGAACAATTTATATAATTGAATATTATTTAATTTTATGTTTCAAATTATCATTAAGACTTGTTAGAGGTGTGAAAGCACTACTAAAATAAATATATATGGTGATTCAATTTAGTTATAAAAATTGTAGTTAACACATGCTTATTTAAAAAAAAAATTAGTTACCTTTTTTTAGTGACTAAATTAATTAGTTTGTCAATATCATCTTTATAAAATTATGTATTATCTATTGATTAATCTATGTACTTATAAGTTTTAGTTGCTTTTTAGTCTCAATCTTATAGGTGGGGCTACTTCTAAGAATACTTTTAGTGGAGTCAATATGTGGAAGAGTTAATGCAATATAGGATAAACAAAAAGAATATTTGCATTTAATGTTTTGGGTGTAGTTATTTATTTATAATATTTTTAATAGGCCTTTACCTGGATGGGCTTTACGGGTGGATTCATGTTATTTTTAATTTTGGTTTAGTCCTTGTTTAAATATGATGATTAGTTTTAGATACCTATTATCATTTGATTGATTATATAAGCATTCTATGACTCTATTGAGGTGTTTTTGGTCTTGCATAGTACTTTTTGACAAAATTAGTACTTATAGACAAGATTGATATTTTTCAGTCTTGCTTATCTTGGCAAGACGGGTACTTGTGGACAAGATTGATACTTCTCAACCTTACTTGGTACTTCTTAACAAGAATGACATAACCTTCTCCATTTATGAGTCATACAATACTGGCCCCCATACTTGAGTGTTTTATATGACTCTTGAAAGAAAATTTCATTTATCTGCCTATATGTCATTAAATATATACACTATATTGCCCTCCCCAGGCTCCAGTATGTGAAAATTATGAAGAGTTTAGAATATTTTGATAGCATCTTAAGGGATGTGCATAATAAATGTAGTGATGTTATGAATATAAAGCAACCCATGATTGTAACTGTTGGATGCATTGTGAAAGAAGTAGAGGAGTAAGCTATGAATGTTTTTTTCCTTAAATATGATTTTGATAGGGAGGATCCTCAACATGATTTACATGGAGTAAATCATCTTACAATGAGAAAGTATTGCTTTACTTTTAAAAATTGTATTTAATTCTTGTTTACCCCAACAACGTATCTTGTTAAAATCTCTATAGTATATCCCTCATAGAAAAAAAATTGGAGGTAGGAAATAATACATTTTTTTTGCAACATATCATTCAACAAGAGTAAAATTTTAAATAACTTGCATTCCAGATCCTTATTATCTCAGTGTTGTCGAGATTTTCTAATCTTGTATGCTCTCATATGGAGACTATGTCGGAGTTAGAAGGGCCATTCCCAGTTTTGAAGATAATTTTCCTTCACTACTTCTTTTCATGTAGCCTTTTCTCGATTACGATTTCGGCTCGCACTTGATTGCGAAAGTTTTTTTAGTTCTTCCAGTTGAATGATTTTGTTGTTCTTTGTCAAAGTTTGTCTAGGTTGGTTGTCAGTTTCTTTCATAGGTTGTTGGATAAGGGACCTGGCTTCAAGGTAATAACCATGTGATGCATGTTAACTCCAAATTGAACTTATAATTGAGGGTTATTTTTCCAAATTGTTCCTAAAGGCGTGTAATGATTCCTCTTTTTCCTGTCTAATGATGACAAGAGTTGTTGATGTTTGATGGTGTGGTCAACTAGTTGCGAATTGGGCTCCAAACTTAGCGACCAAGGTAGCAATACAATGATTGAATAAGGTTGTAAACAAGTGAACCTCCTCTTAAACATTTTTTCTCTTTAGGGTCTTTAATTTCTTTTGGAGTTCTGCTACCAGTGTGGTTTGGTATACATGATTCTTTTGTCCTTCTAGGGTAGGTTATCATTGCTTGTCATTTTGTGTGTGGTAACCATGTGGTCCTTTGTCGAGGTCTTTTCCAACTCCGATTGTAAGTGTCAAAATGTTCTTCCAAGGTTTTTCTAAGACCATGTATTTCCTATTGATTAATCTTTGTATTTAGAAGTCTTTGGTTCATAGTCACTTCTCAATCTAGGTTTCACATATGGAAGTACCTACAAAAATAGGCCAACACTCAAGTCAGTATGTGTGGACAACAGGTAAGACAGGATAAACAATAGTATTTATGTTCAATATCTTGAGGATAGTTGTCTATTTATATTATTATTAATGAGCTTTTACTTAGATGGGTCATTCTTAATCTTAGTTTAATCATTATTTAATCATGATGATTGATTTTAGATGTTTATTAATTATTGTTTAATATGTTACATAAATATTTTATGATTAGGTTGAGGTGTTCTTAATCTTGTATATTATTTTTCCACAACATTAATACTGTTCTATGCTTAGTACTTCTAAGCCTTATTTAATACTTCTTTTCTCAGACAACTTTACTTAATACTTCTCTCAATACGACTAGTACTTCTTGATAAGATAGATATTTCTCGACCTTACCTATTATTTTTTAACCTTACCTAATACTTTTCAACAACATTTATATATTTTTACTTTATTACTTCATTTAATATCCAGCCTAAATCTTTCAATTTGTAAGTCATGTAGTATAATTGGAAATTAAAAAATAGAAAAAAATTAGGCAACTAACAATTATTTAAAAATGATAAATAATGATTAGATATGGTAAATTTAGTGTAGTAAAAGAATAATCTTGACAATATTTTTTTTCTATATGGAGTTCGAGCGTTAAAAACGCTATCTTTTAATTTTCATTAAAAAAATATTGGAAAGGTTAAACATACTTTTAAACAATTATAAATGTACTTTTTTCTGTATTAAATCTATGCTTTAAATCACGTTTAAATTTCTAAAAAAAATTTGTTGGAGAGTTCAAATATACTTATAAAAGAAACATCTTAAATGTATTTATTGTCTTGGTTTAATTCTTTATGAAAGTGAAATTCCATGGGCATTTGTCTAGTAATGAATCACAACTTACAAATGGTCACAGGAGTTCAAATTATCATGTGTTTAGAAGGGAGACTGCATATGCTTAAAGGAAAGGTGTAACGTTTAAGAGATCCATTGATATTTGGAGGTGGTGGCTCCACTATAAGAAAATTACTTCTAGATATTAAATTGACATATGGTCTATAAATTTAAAGAATTAGGCACCAATATTTAGAAACTAAATATATTAACTTTGTTGTCACAATATCATCATTAGCACTATTATTATTATTATTATTATTATTATTATTATTATTATTATTATTATGCTTATGCTTATAATTTCTATAATTAATAATAATATTAATATTAACATTATTAATAATAATAATATTAATAAATTTTATTATAATATTAATAATAATAATGTTGATATTAACTTTAATAATAATAATAATAATAGTATTTAATAATAATAATAATAACAGTAATTAATATTATTTAGAATTTTCATATAACAATAATATTATTATATTAACAATAATAATAATATAAATATTAATAATAATAATATAAATAATATTAATAATAATATTATTAATGCTAACAATAATAATATTGATAGATATTTGTTTAATATTCCGTATGTAATATCAATTTTTTTTCTCTACATTCGTATGCATCTCTAAAATGGATATTTGTTTTCAAATTAGTTGCTTTGAGTATAATTAATTTCTTATTTGAATATTCATTTAAAGTGATAAAATGGAAAGTTTAATGTTTAAAAATACTACACAATAAGAAAAACAAAAGTCACACCTGATAGAGAAAAAACAACAGAAGAGAAGCAGGACAAATATTTAAAAGAAGAATTTTGTCTTTGGAAAAAAATTAAAACTGCAAAATATTTAAGAATTAGAATTTTAAATAAGACAAAGTTGCATTTTACTTTAGAAAAACGGCATAATTTTTTTTTTTTTATCTTTTGTATGACACCATCAGTATTTTTTTTTTTACATTAAAAAAGATCCAACTCTCTTTTGTAGGCATGTATTTGGTTTTTTCTAAGAGAATCTATTTGTTCCAACCTTTATTTGGATTGTTGGTTTGTCAGTTTTTACAAGTGTACAGGCAATAGGCATATATGCATCCTTTGGTATCAAGGAAAGACACAGCCCAATATACTTTTACACTCTTTTAAATTTGTTCAAGCTTGTTTCTGGTTTATGTTTTCATTGAAACAAGAAAGTTTAATTACTGAAAGATATGATGATATTATTGATTAGTTATAAAAGTCACTCAACAACTTATATTACAAATAAGTACAAACTCTAAAAGAGAGAAAAAAAATTACAAACTGAATGCAACACCAGTACACTAGAACATAGAATATAGTTCTTGAGAAACTTCTAAGAAAATGTTAATGTCTCAATCAAGTTAGACAGTGTAGGTTTAGCCCTCCTATGTAGAGATGATAAAGGTTTGATAAAAGTATTAACATGTTGATAAGTTGAATTAATAGGCAAATGCTGAAGAGTTTAATTAATAGGCAAGAGTTGGAGCAAGTTTGAAGTTTTTTTTTTTTTTTTTTATAATTGTCACATTCCATGTTTATATGTTTTGTGAGTTCAAGAATAATTGAAAGCAACATGTTAAGCATATTGATTAATGTAATATAGAACAATTGATGAGATAATAAAGATACACAGGTAATGAAGTAAATATATAAGCTATTTGTAATTGAGAGATCATTGCACTTGAAGTATTATCATACTATGCTTGGAGGATTAGCACAACAATTTTTTTTTCTTTTTTATTTCCAAGATACAAAGGAAGATCCTAATAAAGAAGTAGAAAAGACAATAATTAATTGAAAAACACCTAGATAAGATGTTCAATTAGAATCGTTAAAAGCCTTGAGTTAGAAAACTAAATTTGAAGGAAAACTAAACTCATAAATCCGGAGATGGTGAAGACTTCATATATCACACAACACACAAAAAAAAAAAAAAAAAAAAAAAAAACAACTAAACGATCAATGAATGGATTGATGAAATCTTTAAAAAAAAAATTATATTGATAATGTTAAGGCCTTTTAAAAGTATTTTAAGAGAATTAAAAAAGATAATTTTTTATTTTAAATTTATTATAAGAAATATAATTACTGACAAACTTCTAACAAAAATATTATTATAATAATTTCTTAAAACTACAAACATGAAACAAAATTGTGTAATTTATAAGCAAATACTCTTTCAAATTTGGAGATATAATTTTTTTCATAATTTTTTTTTGAATTAATTACTCCCTTTGTTTCTAAACTTTTAATGCTTCAGTTTTCTTATTATATTTCAAAATTTGGGTTATTTTAATTTTTAATTATGAATATATTTTATTTGAAAACTAATTAAGCCTTTTGTTTTTATAAAATAACTAGTTTTCAACATCAACGTTATTTTTTTAGTGAAAATATAATAGAAAAATATTTCATAAAAGAAGTAGCCGAGAATAATATAGAAAAAAAAAATGATAATAGCTAGAGTAAGTTACTTTAGATTTATATAAATTCGATATTTAAGATGCAAAAGTCTCGAGCATCCAAGGTTTTTAAACGAATGAAGAAAGTTTTTAATCCTTCATTTCAAGAGGATTTCAACTTTTATTTACTAGTAAGAAAATGATTTCTCATAGTATTTTTTATTTTTTAAGTTTAATTTTTGTATGGCCAAATATTTGAAAAGTTAATCAAAAGCTGAACATTAATTAAAAACTAAAAAATTAGCCGCTAGTAGTCGAAAGTTTATATTCGGTAATTAAAAATTATTAAACTAACTTATTAAATTATATCTTTTGATGAAACTATTAAAGTAACTTATAAATAACATAATTTGAAATGTTCATACAATATTTTCATATAAAAAGATTAAAATTTTATTGATAAAATATACTTTAAGGGTATTCAAATTTTTAATTAATTTAAACTTTTAATAATATGTCATTTATAGATAAATTATTTTAGTTATATTTATTTTAATTTCAATTATTATTATATATATATATATATATATATATATATATATATATTTCATATTGTGTAATTATTATTTTGAAATGCACCATGCAATGCGAAAACATTTAAAATAATAAAATAAAGAAGTCTATTAAATATTAATATTAATATTTTAAAATATAATTATGAAATAATAAAATAAATATCACGAATATAATATAATATAAAGGTACCTAAATGATATCAATATTAAACTTATTTTCTATGATTATCAATACCTTTATTTAATAAAAAAATCTTATTTATAAAAGTAAAAATAATAAAATCATATTTTTGTGAGTGGAAGAAAAAAATAAAATAAAAAATCATGTTTTATATAGAAAAAGAGTAAGAAAAGGAAATTTATTATATATTTCAATAACAAAATAGAAATATATACGAAAGGTAATAAGGTCGAAGAAACACTACTTCTAGCATTTTATAATTTGCATAAAAAATGATCACATTTTTACATTTTGTAGTTTGCATTGAAAACTATTTCATTTTTAAGTCAGTATTCTCACTCATGCAAAACTCATTCCATGAGATATATATTATCAAATCTTTATGAGCTGTTTCTAAATCATTTCAAATTAATGCACTGAATGGGGAATGGAAAATATGGAGGACAAAAACATTAACACCCATTGAATAAAATAAAATGTATATGTTTAGAAAATAATAACTCATAAATTCGTAATTTGACCAACTTGAATAATAGTATGTTAGAAACATGTTTTCTTATAAGTCTTGCATTCAAAATAATCTATTAAAAAATTTAACATTAAATCACAATGTCAAATTCAAAATTGTAAGTAAGTTTAAGAAGTAAAGGATATTCTTATATAGTTTCTAATTTATTTTTAAATTATTCAATGGGTTTTGAGCAATTTGATTTTTTTAATTAGGTTATTGTGATTATTTTCATAACAAAAATCAGGCAAGAAAAGCTCAGTTAAAAAATAAATACAAGTTCAACGACTTAATTAAAAAATCATAATTTAATAATTTAATTGAAAATGATAAAATAGTTCATGAATTTACGATGAATCTTAAAAAAAATACAAATTCAAGTTTTTCTTTATCAAATTACAATTTAGCTGGTATGTTTATATGAACTTTTATATATATATATAGAGAGAGAGACATATTTATAATTAATTGTTATTAAGGAAAAAAATAAAACAATTCATTAAATTAAGATCTATCATTTACATAATAACAAAGATACTAACAAATTGAATAGATAAATAAAATAATGATTATATAATATTTTGATTATATTTAATTCTAATAATTGATAAAGAATTAACCGAATCATATTTTTCAATAAAAAAGAATGATACGATTGCTTAAAATTAATTATTAGACATATTTATCTGACACCTTGATTTGCCACCAAAGTGTGCTTCTGTAACATTTAGACAATAAATATTATTTCATATTTTTATATACATTCAAAATATTGTGCCTGAGAGGGGAAAGTGGACGGATTCTTCCACTTCCATGACCTCGTCCTACACCTCCATACTGATTTAAAAAATCTATTTTATCTTCAATTTAAAATTATATAACCCCAAAACGCTCTTAACCTCCTCATATATATACCAAATGACTTTTTCTCAGAATTCGCACTAGTATCTTCGAAGGGGTGGGGTTTACCATATCGTTAAAATAGAAGATTATGAGTCTGCCTGCACTGCTGAAAACTATCTCAAGTCCCCAACACTCGCACCCCATGAACGAAAATCCACCATGGAAGTGCAAATGTCAACGCCACCATACACCTCCGTTGCACTCCCACGTAGCCAGGGCTTGTCCTTCATCACACCAAACATCTCACAGACATGATCTCTGCATTCGTTGGTGGTTCCTTCCTTCTTTTTGGTGTTCCTTTTGGGTATTGGGTTACTCTTTTCGCTGTTGTCCAATTTTTTTTTTTTTTTCTCTGCTGTGCTTTAGTATATTGACAGAACGAAGGAAAAGATTATTATTTTTTTTAAATCGGAGTTTGGTTTACATTTTAAAACTATTTCCAAACCGAATGGCCTGAGTAGACATTATTATTTATAGTTCGATATGGATCATTCGGTTTACAAAGATTTATAAAATTGTAAACCGAATGATCTTTACCTACTCACAGGCTAGTTTGTAAATTTTTTTATATTGTAAACTGAATAAGGTGGTCTCTAGTTTATAAATTATAAACTGAATTTCACTTCCTAATTTTTTATTTAATTTGTAAATTTTTCATGAATTTATAATTTATATACTAAACACTACCTCGTCAACATTATTTTTTTTAATTTTTCATCATTTTAATAAAGATATTTTTAGAATTTAAAATTCTATAGAGGTGCAGATGAGATCATGGAGGTGCAGGAAGAATTTGTCTGGAAAGTGAGAAAGCAAAGATGCCGAAATCTATACATTTGTTAATGGCCCAACCCAGTGGGAAAATCGGAAATTAATATTATTAAAAAATTACAAAAGGAATATACAAAGATGGGATCCACTTGTATAAATATACGTACCTCGTATTTCTCACTCTCCACCACCGCAAAATTTATCAGTCAGTTATTGTCACAGTTTTTTGCCAGTTTGATGGGTCAGGTTGAAATTCGATTCCATTCCTCTTTTCTGTGTACATTGTTAGATGTTAACCTCTTCGTTTGAATTGCGCACAGAAACAGGCGAAGAAAAGCGATGATGGTCACAAGAACGAGAAAGGAAGGAAGAATGAGGAAACGCCATCGTCTTACCCGACCACGCTTGTCTTGAAGATCGACATGCACTGTGACGAATGCGCTTCAAAAATAGTCAAATGCCTGCACGCTTTCCAAACTTTAACAAAGACACAAACATGTTTTCCCTCTCAAATTTTAATTAATTTTTTGCTGTTATTGTGTACTCTTGGTTTCTTTTATCCGACTTAACTGAAGCATTGAAATTGGTTCATGTTGAAGGCGTGGAGAGTTTGAAGCCGGAGATCAGGACCGAAAGCGTTGACCCCATCAAACCAAAGGACAAACTTTCTGGGAAGACGAAGAAGAATGTTGATGTTGCCTCCCCTGTTCCAGACAAGGACAAGGACAAGGAAAACAAGCCCAAAAACAACGAAAAGAAAACCAAAGACAAAGAGGTTTATTGTTATATTAATTTGAGAGTTAGTTATTATTATTTATTTGATTTTTTTTTTATTTGTTGGCTTTTGTGAAAGGCTCCGGTGACAACAACGGTGTTGAAGGTGCTTAATCTTTGCCCGTGCCAAGGTTGCTCCAATAGGATTCGTAGGGTAATGTTGAAGATCAAAGGTGTTTTTTTTTTTGTTTTTTTTTTTTGGGTTTAGTGTTTATTTTTGTTTGTGGTTTTTGACACGTGTTGGAATGGTGTTGTAGGGGTTAAGGAAGTGAGTACAGACAGGGAGAAGGGGATGGTGATGGTGAAGGGCACAATGGACGTGACAGCTCTGGTGAAGAAGTTGTCGGAGAAGTTTAAGAAGAAGGTTGAGGTGGTTCCCCCCAAGAAGGATAAGGAGAAGGAGAAAGAAAAGGAAAAGGAGAAGGAGAAGAAGAAAAAGGAAAGCGAAAGTGAGAAAGAAGGTGACAAAGGAGGGAATGGCTCCACCGAAAAGAAGAAGGAAAGGGAAAGTGAGAAAGAAGGTGACAAGGGAGGGAATGGCTCCTCCAAGAAGAAGAAAAAGGGTGGCAATGAAGGAGATAATGATAAGGAGAGCGAGGGAGATGGTAATGGCAAGGTGAAAGCTGAGCAAAACAATGAGAATCATATGGTACCTGCATGTGGTCATGGTTGTGGTTACGGTCATGGTTATGGTTATGGTCAATACAACTACATGGGTCAATATTATCCTGCATCAGAAATGTTCAGTGATGAAAATCCCCATGCTTGTCACATTATGTGAAGATAATTTTACTTAAGATAATCCTTTTTCTGAGCTAGGTGTGGATAGCATAGAGAGAATTTTGGGATTGATAGACTCTTTTGTTGTTCAACCTATGTAGACTTTATTGTTATTATTGGACTTTAAGTACACCATTTTCCTTTGTCTAAATGTTGAGGACGACCATATTGTTTTTGTCACCAACATTTATGGCACCTGTCAATGTAGCTTACCTGATTCGTCTTGTCGTCGTAAGCGTTGTAGCAGAAGAACCTATTTATTTTGTGTTGTTTCTTAGTTTAAGAGAAGCACTATCTTTGTCTAAGTATTTTGAAAATCTTTGAGAATCAAACTCGGTACATATTCCTATTGATATAATTCATGAATTCTTTTTCCATAGTCCTATTCATTTTGAGCGGTTTCATTAGAATTTTTCTTTATCCACTTTTTCCCAATGAAGAAAAACTGCGAATGGAAGAATATTTTACATTCTATACTTGTAATTAAGGGTTGTTGCGCCTTTTGTATCTCTTGTTTTTTTCAGTGTTTAGTTCCTTTTAGTTTTTTTGTTGTCTGTTTAATATGCTTTGTATTTTTTTTTTGATACATCAATTTTTTTGCTTCTAGAGTGAATGTAATATTTTTTTTCTTTCTCCTTCACATGTCTTTGATTTTTTTTTTTTCTTCTCTTTTGCATGCACGTAGCTTTTCTTCATGCATTCATACATTAGTTATCTAGAATTTCTACTTTATGCCTTTGTGAAATTACGTCAGACCTTTCATGCATTCATCATAGAAAATTTTCAATACGATATTAGAGCGGATTCAGACTTTGTTTTGCTTCTGTTGTGCCTTTACTTTCTTTTTTTCTTAATTTTTTGTTTATTTTTCTTATTTGTTGTCTTGCTTTTTTTTATGGAGAGTTTGATGGATGCCTACAACATAGATAATTCTCATAATCCTTTTTAGCCTCTATTATCTTCATCCGGTAGTTGGTATGATTTTGATAAACATACAACTCAATGGTACTACACAAATTCTCTGATTTTGATAAACATACAACTTAATGGTACGAATTATCACATGTGGAGCATGACTATAAAACTAAAGTTTGTAGACAAATTCTCTGTTATACCAAACAAGAAACATCTTTTTATAAAACATGGGAAAAATGTAATGTTATAATGATATCATGGATCACTCAAGCTATTAACGAGAAAATAGTGCAAAACACCGTACATAAAGAAAATGCAGTGAAACTTTAGAAAGATTTGAAAGAAATGTTTTATAAGAAAGATTATTCTAGGATTTTTGATCTTTTGCAAGAAAACCATTCAATCAAGTAATGAGAAATTAGCATAATTCAATTCTTTACAAATTTGAAGATCTTATGAGAAAAAGGTGATTCATTAAGACCAACTCCAAAATATATTTGTATGGTAAATGTAGTTAGTGTTTGATGAGAAACATGATTAAGCACGAGGATTCCGAATAAGTTATGTATTTTTTGAAAGGTCTGAAAATCTTACTCATGGATCTCTATCCAATGTTAATTGTGTATTTTTTCTTATTTTACAACAAGAAAGGAAATTAAGAGGGAACATAATTTTAACTGATAAATACTGGAAACCCAAAGAAACATAATTATTCGACATTCAAAGGTTTTGGGTAGCAATTTTATTAATATTTGTAATAACATTAACAATAATCCTAAATAATAAGAATAATAATATCAATAATAATAATAAATAATGAGATAAGTAGAAAAATAATATATCATTAATAAATAAAAATAAAAATGATAATAAATAATGAGACAATTAGAAAGATATAAAAAAAATCTTGATAATCATAAATTTTAATTATAAATAATAAAAAAATTATGATGTTACCCACGGATCAATATTAGTGGGTAATATAAACTTATACCCATATAAATTATGTGGAAAAATTACCCATCGATAACAGTTTGTGGGAAATTTACCTACGGATTTTGATTCGTCGGTAATCCGTGGGTAATGTCTGATTACCCACTGATTTTAGTCATTACCTACGAATTTTGACAATAGGTAAATCTAGTTTTTTTTTTTAATAAATGTTGTTACTCTATATGAACTACACTGCCAATGATAAAACTAACAATATTGATAAAGAAACTCTTAGCCATAGAATGCTCAATTTAAATTTAATCTTGAAGATCATTCAAGAATCAAAAGTTAAGTCTACTCATAAATTGGAAAACTTCACTAGTGAGTTTTCCTTTTAGAAGACCAAGAATGGTAAGTACATTCAAGGTTCTCAGATTTTGGACAGAAGAGTAACAAATCATGTTAGTCACTCTAAATCTCATTTTACAAGTTTTTATGAAATAAGACTTATAACTATAAAATTGTCAAACAATTCTCATGCTATGCTAAACATGCGAAAACAATTCAAATATCATATCAATTTTTCTTATATGATGTTCCTTACATACCGGAGTCCATATTCAATCTTGTTTTTGTTCATCCTGTTGTTAAATCTCTTAATTGCATTTTGATTTTCTCGTCTAAGCAATGTCATATTTAAGACACACTTTTACTGAAAATGATTGGTTTAGTTAAGCTACATGAACGTTTATATTTCCTGTAAATACTAGAACAGAAAATTTACATGACTCTTATCAAATATTAAATTCATGAGAACAGAAACTCTAAGTTCATCTAATATTAAATTCATCATATACTGATTTTGCTATTTTATCTATTATATATTTTTCTTAATTGTTGTAGATGATCATAATCTTTATTCTTAGATTTTTCTTTATGAGAAGTAAAACTGAAACTAACCATGCTATATCCAGTTTAACCTAATACATGATCAGTTTAGAACTAAAATAAGATCTTAAGATCTAATAATGAAGTGAGTTTTCTTATAAGGATTTATATAATAATGTTGATATCATTCACCAAACTAGTTGCATAGAAATACCAAAACAAAATTTTATTGTGAAGAGAAAGCATTAATACATTCTCAATGTAACTAAAAGTTTGTTTTTCTATTATTTGTTTAATATGTTTTGTATTTTTGTTTGTTTTGATTCATCAGTATTTTGCTTCTAGAGTGAATATAATATTTTTTTTCTTTCTCCCTCATGTGTCCTATTGTTTAAGTAAAACACGAGGCAAAGTTGTTCCAATTACTTCCTACCTTCTTCTAAATAAGCTGCACATATATTTCCTAAGCCTCTAGAACTAGCAATAATCTCTTCATATCAAGTTAGGTTTGATGAACATACATGGCCTAAGGTTGTAGCGCACTTTGTGCCTTTGCTTTTTTCAGTTTTTAGTTTCCTCTAGTTCTTCTGTTTTTTCTATTGTCTATTGTCTATTTAGGAAAATGCTACTTTAATACTATTATTTACACTGTTTGACACTATTTTTATTGATAAAATATTATATATTAATAAAATAATATTATATATTAGTATTAAAGAGTATGAAAGATCAAAAATGTCAAAATATGACTTAAAGGACTTTGTACTCTCATAGAGAATTTTTATGCTTTTTAAAGTGAATAAAATATCATTTTCTCTCTCCATCACATGTCTTTCTTTCTTTGGTTGTTTTTTCTTTTGCATCCACGTAGTGTCTCTGTACTAGTACATGCGCAGAAGTTATGCAGAATTTCTTCTTCATGTCTTCACGAAATTACACCAAATCTTTGACACCTCCACCACAAAAAGTTTCCAATTGGGATATTGTCAAAATAATCTTTGTGAGAAATTACGTGATGTTCTATATCAAATAGAGGAAATACGTGTAGTGACATCAAATCTAACTTCTAACCATATTAATGAGATAAAAAGTTAAACTATCCCAAATTTGGGAAACTAAAGACATATTCAAATTATTGTGATGTGTATAATTTGTGTTCCACTCAAAAGTTATTTTATTGACGCAAAAAATTGTCCGTGTAATGGTAGGAAAATGATCTTGGATAGTTGACATCAGAAAGAGTTGAATATAAATAGTTGAAGATATAATAATGAAAAAAAAAAAAAGTTACTAAGATATTTTCAGGTCCAAAATTCATGGACTACCTTTTTCTACAACATTCTATTGAATTTATAATAGTATTTGCAAGCAAAAGGGTTAAGGCAAGTCCTTCCGGAGGGGACACGTGGAAGCGCACACTTCTATATGTACCAAACCTCACCTCCTACTCCTTCCGATGCACCCGAAGCTCTGAGCCCTAAGCCTTCGCTTCATCGGAATTTTACACTTTCACGGCACCATCAATCACTCTTGATCTATCGTCTTCTCACACTTTCACCAAAGGTTTGCATTTCCTCCCTCTGATTTTCGCTTTCATATTCAGCTATTTATATTTTGTTTTGTTTTTTCTTTCTCTTTCGGAGTTCCTACTTGATTGTTGCTATTCAGAGATTAGATATTGAAGATGGTCTCTGACGCAAGCAAGAAGAAAGCCGCACAGAAGAAGGCGGCGGCGGCGGCCAAGAGAGGTGGCAAAGCGGCAGCTGCTTCTTCCAAAACGTCGTCCTCTGAGAAGCCGGCCGACAAGCTCGCCTACGGAATTGGGGAGCTTCAGATTTCCGATCGAACCTGCACCGGCGTCCTCTGCTCTCATCCTCTTTCCAGGGATATTAGGGTGAGTACACGTGGGATACTCTGTTTTATTTTTAACTGTGTTGGTTAGTGTTGTAATGTTTAGTTTGAGTTTGTCTATTTGGTGTTTCGGTTCTGGTGATTGAGGGTGAGTTTAGAATGCTTGTAACGTCTTTCTTTTGACTGTTTAGGAAAAGCGTTAATTTAGTTTATGTAACCCTCGCCGAAACGGTAAAATGTTGAAGAGGTTTGGTCTAGAACAAAGAAACTGGTTTCTAAATAATTGAATAGTTTATTTCCTGTTTTCTTATTAGAGGATACAAATACATTTCATTGCTCCCAAAGTACTTGCGTAGTTACCTTGATGCCCTAAGCTACCTAAATACCTTGGTGCCAAACATTTTGCTCCCTGTAATATATTGATAATATTTGTCTGCAGTTATGCTGTTATGGATGACATAGTTTATATCACATCACCAGAGTTTAGATTCTAGAGTCCCAGTCATTAATTGTTTCTTGCTCAATGTTTCCCTTTGGTTTTTAAGAAAAATTTCCATAATATTTTTAATTGAAAATTCTTAGAAAGTGGGTTTATGCCTAACTCAACCCTACACCACAAGTCTCCTTGGGATGAACTTTGATAACATCTTAGAAAGTGGTCTAAACCTAATTCAATTCTACAAAACTGGATATTTTGTAAGGTGAGTTTGACCAGCTTATATATGGTAATTTGGTCTTTTCGTCATATATTGTAATTTGGTCATTTCGTCATATCTTTAGATGATTTAGATGATGTTCGAATCTCTAACAAAAATATTCTACCTTTTTTTTGTATGCATATACTCCATTCTTCCCTGGAAATAAAAAAGTGACAGAGAATAATCTGTGCAAAACTTTAATTATTAGTACATGTTTTCAATACCTGCAATAGTTAAGTTCTTTAAAATGTGGTAGACATTCCCAGTTTAGTGGGTCTTTTGGCTTATTTTAGCTTGCATGAGTGCCTACCTAAACAATTGGGTTTATAGCATTGGTAAAAAACTTGGTTCTCATTCATTATTGTAACAAAATACTCTCCAATAACGAATTCTTGTAGGTTAATACACTAATCTTATGTACTAAAAATATTTGTGTCTTACAATGATCATTATTGATTGACGTATATATGCTGTAATTACAGATAGAATCTCTCTCAGTTACTTTCCATGGACATGATTTGATAGTTGATTCTGAATTGGAGCTAAATTATGGAAGGTTTGTCATCCTTACTGTTTTGTTCTGCTTTTTGTTTGGATGCTGTAATTCATAACTAATATTTTTCAGTGATTATGGTTACCGTATATTCCTTTCAGACGTTATGGTTTGCTTGGATTAAATGGTTGTGGAAAATCTACCCTTCTTACTGCAATAGGTTGTCGAGAGCTACCTATTCCAGATCACATGGATATTTATCACCTTACCAGAGAAATTGAAGCCTCTGACATGTCTGCATTGGAGGCCGTCATAAGCTGTGATGAAGAAAGGTTGAAATTGGAGAAAGAAGCTGAAGTTTTGGCAGCTCAGGTATGTTTAGTAGTATAGAATCTGTTTTGCTCCACATTTTATGCATCTGGATCACTGGCTCACTTAGTTGGTTTTGGGTCCAGGATGATGGGGGTGGTGAAACTCTTGAACGTATTTATGAACGATTGGAAGCCTTAGATGCATCAACAGCAGAAAAGCGTGCTGCTGAAATTTTATTTGGTCTTGGTTTCAACAAGCAGATGCAGGCAAAGAAGACCCGTGATTTTTCTGGTGGCTGGAGAATGAGGATAGCTTTAGCTCGTGCTCTGTTTATGAACCCAACCATTCTTTTACTTGATGAACCAACCAATCATCTCGGTATCATTCCTCCTTCCTAGATAAAAAGGTTTTTTGGTGGCTTATTACTCATATTACTTGCCATGTTTTATGTATTGAATTTCACGTGACTGGTGTGATGAATTTCTCTGCTGACTCATTTGTGATTTTAAGTGGAAGGCCCTGCAGATTCTTTATCTATTTTATAATTTATGTCCATCAAATAGTAGTCCTGAATTTGTTGAATCCTCCTGGTTTACCCGGGGGTAGGCCTCTGAGTATAGTTTTCAGAGCAATTTTTCTTTGGTGCCTGCTTTAGAGTACGAAAAATGGATTGCCGTAGCATGATTTTTTCAGGGTAGGATAATATATCGCTAGATGCTTTCCACATGGTTGATTTTGTGAATGCCAGATCCATTTGTTTTTACTCTTACATGTCAACCAAATTTCATAGATCTTTCTAAATTCGTATTGTATTTTACTTGAGACATTGTCGAGCCTTTGCTCTGCGTTGTCATTTTATTTTATGGTGGTTGTATTTCTGCTAATGCAACTGATACAGTACAATCTTAGCCACATCCATCATTGATGCTATTTTTGTTGTACTCTCAATTTAAATTCAATTTATTTGTTTTTATACGAGATGTTTTTGCTTTTCTTTTTTAGTTACATCTGTCAGTATGTTTCACCTCTGGTCCTGGAATAATTGCCGATTCATAGTTTTTTAAAAATACATTTGCAGATTTGGAGGCTTGTGTGTGGCTAGAAGAGAATTTGAAGAAGTTTGACCGCATTCTGGTTGTGGTTTCACACTCCCAGGATTTCCTTAATGGTGTCTGCACAAATATCATCCACATGCAAAACAAGAAGCTGAAGCTCTATACTGGTAATTATGATCAATATGTTCAGACACGTGCTGAGCTTGAAGAGAACCAGATGAAGCAGTACAAATGGGAGCAGGAGCAAATTGCCTCTATGAAAGAATATATAGCTCGATTTGGTCATGGATCAGCAAAACTTGCACGCCAAGCCCAGAGTAAAGAGAAAACTCTTGCAAAAATGGAGCGGGGTGGACTCACAGAGAAGGTGGTAAGAGACAAAATTTTGGTATTCCGCTTTGTTGATGTGGGAAAACTTCCTCCCCCCGTCCTCCAATTTGTTGAGGTGACATTTGGTTACACTCCTGATAATCTGATCTACAAGAACCTTGACTTTGGAGTTGATTTAGACTCCAGAATTGCTCTGGTTGGACCCAATGGAGCCGGGAAGAGTACGTTACTGAAGCTAATGACTGGCGATCTGGTACCTATAGACGGCATGGTTCGACGCCACAATCACCTTCGAATTGCACAGTTTCACCAGCACTTGGCTGAAAAGTTAGACTTAGAATTATCTGCTCTCCAGTTTATGATAAAAGAGTACCCTGGAAATGAGGAGGAGAGGATGAGAGCAGCTATTGGTAAATTTGGACTGTCGGGTAAAGCGCAGGTGATGCCGATGAAGAATTTATCTGACGGGCAGAGGAGCCGCGTGATATTCGCATGGTTAGCTTATAGACAGCCGCACTTACTACTTCTGGATGAGCCAACCAACCATTTAGATATTGAAACAATTGACTCATTGGCTGAGGCATTGAATGAATGGGACGGTGGCATGGTGCTTGTTAGTCATGATTTTAGGCTCATAAATCAAGTGGCCCACGAGATATGGGTCTGCGCTGATCAAGCTGTGACCAGATGGGAAGGTGACATTATGGATTTTAAGGAGCACTTAAGATCAAAGTCTGGTTTATCTAACTGAAGAAAATTGATGTCACTTTTGTCTAATTGCATGTTTATATTACAACCTGAGGCTTGAGAAGGTTAGAAATCATGGTTGCTGACTAGCATGATATATAACAGGCGACGGTAGACGTAATACATATTTCTATCCGAATCTGATAGTGCGCGGCTTATGTTATGAATGATATGTTGTATCCTGAGTGTATGATATTCATCATTAATGCCACTAGTTACCCCCTACTTCCTCATAATTCTTCACCTCCCAATTCCATAGCAAGCAAAAACGTGTTTCATGTGCCACTAGTAAACTCATTAATTATTGCATAAAACCGTATTCATAAGCTTTGTTTAGAAATATGTTTACAAATTTGGTTGAATAACTTATGAATATTCTATAAAGTCATTACTTAAAAGCGTAAATAAGTTGTTTAATCCCTTCTAAATTCTTCCTTAATCTAATTCCATAAAATTGGGCCATGGGCATTGTATATACTCTCCAACTGCAGATGTCCTTCATATAAAGAAAGTTCAATAATATATTTATAAAATACAACTATACTAAAACTATTTTTTATAATAAAATATTATATTATAATAAAATAATAATTTATTTAATTGATAAATGACTGTAAGTTGTCAAATATCATTGCTCAAGAAAGTTTGTGTCTCCCAGTTAAGGTTAATTATGTAGACTAATTTATTAATTTTACATCTCCCTCTGTAAATTTGATTCTGTAAATTTGATTCTAGAACATGAAAAAAATACCTAAGCCCTCATATTTGGTTTCTCATATTGAACTATACAATTATGGTTCGGAAACAAGAAAATCACCAGAGCCCTCATTTTTTTCCTAAAAACTTACCTTTTATTTTGTAATACTCTCTTCCAATTTTAATCTATGATAAATTTTAACCAACCTGATAAAGTACCAGTTATAGATTTGTGTTACTTGCCAACCACTGCTTGACAGATAAGCATGGAACACGTTTTATGAAACAAGTCAAATGGTCAAATGTATACTTACAATGGTATGACCTTTGTACATCACATTGAATACATTTTTGTTTATATGAAAAAATAATATTATATATATTTGTGTACAAGATGTACTCAAAATACTGAAGCTTTTCTGATTAGACTAAACGTCCCATACACCACAACATTACAAACATCCCCCACTATCCTGATGATGACAAGTCCTAAAAGAGTTCATAACTATGATATGACTTAGCATAATCTGACTCGTGTTCCGTCAAAAACACATTTTTAACTTGGATAACTTTACACGGTATCAATTAACCTCTTCATGTTGTCGACCATAACATAACCCTTCTTCTTCTTCATCTTCAAAACCAACTTCATAATTCGACTATTATTCAGAATCCAAAGACGAAAACATCTTTATATTTGAGTTATGGTTTAACGGGGCAAATGAATTTGTTATCATATTTAATATAACATCTTAAATAATTATGTTTGTGGACTTTTGTACTTACATGTTATTTAACCAAAACACTTTCATACTTCTCTTTTGTATTTGTATTTTAACTTTGCTACTCCGTCATACAATTACTTGACATTTGCTTACCATTCATATCTCAATAATTATGACACGTTTTCGATGAAATTTTTTTACAAAGATTTAAAAAATTAAAAGAAGGTTAAATGAGTTTGTCATAAATTATACTTAAAATTAATTTATGTATAAGTTAAAAAAAAAAATAATTAGGGCTCTTGGCACCCCTTGTGCGATGTTGTTAAGGGTTTGGCATCCCTGTGCCACTTCTACTATATACCTGTTGCTGAGAAAAAAATTAATTATTTTAAAAAATTAGTTTATACCTCAGTTTAAACTTTTTTAAAGAAACTAATTTCAATTAAAAGAAAATTTGTCCAAACCTAGTTTAGTTCTTATAAGTTGTGAAAACGGATTTGGATGGTAGAGACTATTATTCCTCTAATCACGGGTGATTAGTCAATAGGAAAGGATTAAGAATAAATCTGTTAACTAAGCAATTAAATTTTGTATGAAGTATCTCTCTTAGGTACGTAGAAGAGACGAAATAAACATGGGTGTGTCTTCATTCATGATAATTATTTTTCATGCCCTGGCCGAACTTGAGTAGTAGTGTGAGTGTGTTATGGCGATGCACAAAGCTGAGTATTAGTGTGTGTATTTTGCATTATTCATAGTACATTGACAGCTGGTACCCTCCCAAATTGCAACTTTATACATGAATATAAATGCCAAAAAACTTGCATTGCATAGCATAGCATTAAAGTCAGTCGACAAGCAGCAGAATCATTGGTCACAGCCATAATTTCATTACGAGTAAGGATGTCCGTAATTATCATAACACCTTTTGACTCGGTGGGAATAGACAGACCAAAAAGTGCATCTTAGCTGGTGGGAGCAGAGACAAGTTCAAGATATTTCATCAAAAAACCCAGCATTTTATCATAACATGTTTTGTTTATAGTTTGCAAAGCAGTTTCAGATTATCATAACATGTTTTGTTTATAATTTACAAATTTCAGACGTCACGTCTTGTTTTGAATTCTAGTTACTGTTTTAATAATCATATTATTATTATGGTGCGTTTATTTGGCCGTGAACAAAGTAATGAACACACGCAACTCTAGGTTGGAAGTTCACACGTTTGAAGGACAAAATATCGCAGTAATTAATACTGGTGACAGTGTTTTGTTTTCCTTTTCAAAACCCTCTGAACGCCAATTTTAAGAATTTGACTTAGTCACGTTTGTGTGCCTAAACAAATACACACTGTATCGTTTTGTACCAGTGTCCATTTATGTTCGAGGGACTCGTACGTTTTACAAACAAATACTGTTATGTTTTAGTTTAGAGTTACACAAATATTACAATACATGTTCTAATACATAAATGAAAAGACTATTGCTTTTAAAACAAAAATGTTTCAGTACTCTTTCCAGATTTAATTCAAATATGCACAGCTAGAATTGTCTGGTTCTAGATATAAATCTTATTTTAACAAAAATAAAATTGTTACTATAAATATTGTAAACCTACGTTAATAACACGATGCAACACGTAATTTTGTAAAAAATAGAAAACGTTATACATTAAACCGTGCACCATATACATTGATTACTGTACGGTTCGTAAAGATAGGATCAATGAAGACAAACTAAATGATACTAGTATCTGCATAAGGTGGTGAGTGAAATAAACCAGTAACAAGATAGGTGTTTCTCCTTAAAACAGAAGTTAAATTAATCTAAAAACTGAAGATAAAAACAAAGGATCATTATGCGAGTAACTGGAGCCGGAACTTTTTATTAGCTCTTGGTGGAAGAATTAATTAGACAGTCAAATGAATTTGACCACAGGTGCAGGAACGAAAGTTTACTAAATATTCCAGCACAATATACATCATTATTTATTTTTTAAATAATATATATAGTTTGGTTAAAATACCATGGATTTTCTGTAAGTTTTTCTTAGACCAGAAGTTTGAGTTCCTTCATGATGCCACTGCTGAGCGAGTATCCTCTCAAGCTCACTAGGCCTGCAAGGAATGGTCACTGCACCTTCATGATCAAATCCATACTCTTCTTCTGCTTGCTCCAAAAGCTTCAAAAAAGTAGGGTTGGATAAACAACTCAGTGGCAGCACGAACCTCTTCTGTTCCTCTCCACCCTCAGCAATCACAGCGAAGTGTCCTTCCTTCACGTCCTCTGGCACGTACGTTGAGTTTGAAACCGACCCTTCTTTGCTTCTCCCTGGTAAGAGTCTCTTCTGGAGCTTCTCCACGAATTTGAACTTCACAATGCCACTTACACTTCTCTTGCTGCTTCTTACACTGAGCTTCGCCATGTAGACACAAGTGTGATGATAACTTGCAATAAAGCGTGTTGTGTTGGTGGTGGTTTTGTTGATCACTTGTTGGAGTGTTTGAAGCAGGTGTGAGGGTTATTTATAGGTGTAATGAAAGTGTAGATAAGGTTATTTGGATGGTAGCTGAAGAAGAAGATTGAAAAAATGTGAAGAGTGTTAAATTGGTGAAGGGGAGACAGCGCATGTGGTTGCAGTGTTGCAGGACTTTTCATACCATGCAACGTCCCTTTTCGCTGGTCGTGTCGGATTCCAACTACGTAATTATTAACCATGTTCTCTCCATAATTCTATTACTATGACTCTCTGTGATAATGCTAACCCTTTCTATTTTTTGCCTACTTTTAACTTTTCCCTCTGTTTCTTAACGGTTATAAAGTATCTTTCTATTTTTAATCATAAACATTTGAGGGATTGTGAAAATAATGTCACTTATTTCTTTTAGCAACCACGACGACCACGTTCACTAGGGCTTTTTCGGTGACAATTCCTTATCAGTTATCATCATCTTTAAAATGCAAAACCTTCCGCTACATACAATTGGATAAGAAAATAGACAACACTGCAGTTAGAGTCAATGATCTAATGCAATAGGTCAAACTAATTTGATAAAATAAGTCAGCAAGTTTAATGATTCTTTTTTTAAGTTTTATTTAGTTAAAAACCGTACGTATCCAATAATATAAAGATTTACTTTTAGTAATTAATTGTTACCAAATTTTCCTCTTTTTAAAAGTTATAAGAGTTTAACTATTTATTAAAAAATAATATCTACTAAGTGGACTTTAAATAAAATATATTTTTAATATTAATTTAATTTGTGTCGTTTGATTAATGTAATATCATTAATTTCTTTTAATAAAAAAGTAGAAAAATTATAATTGATAAAGAAAATAAATATGAATAAAAAATGATATAAATGAAAGAAATGAGAAAAAAAGTACAGATAAAGGAGACAAGTGTACCTGAGAGAGATAGATGATTATCCTTGAAGGACGTTAAAAAAGATGAGTATGGATACAAAATATGGAGGTGAATGAAAAAATAAATATAAACAAAGAAGATGAACATGGACAAAGGACATAAATATTGATAAAAGAAATAAATATAAAGAGATTTATAAGAATGTAAAATTATAATTGAAAAAAAAATTAAATGTAACATTTATATTAAAAAATAAATTATTGCTCTTATTCATATTATAAAAGCATATTGATTCATAATACTATAAATTAGTATATTTTAAATAGCACTAACATAAAACAATATAAGATATATTATGTTAACTTCAAGGACCGATCATAAATTTTGCATTAATTTTTAAGAAATTAAAATATAATAGTATACACTTAACCAACTAACTAATATCCCTTTTATAAAAGTTGAAAGTGATAATCCAATATTATAACACTTAAAAATGCTTAAAAATAATAATGAAATAATATGTATAAAATTGACAATAATTTATTGAATAAAATATATTTAATATTATTAGATCGGCTAAGTCAATTTAAATATTTTTTATACGATGAAATTTATTTATATAATTTTCATAATATAACGTTAAAATTATAATAATTTTATGTATTATATATTATTTAAAAAATTATAATAGTTAACTTATATAATGTTGCATGTTGAGAGACATTAAATTTTGATAAATTTTGAAAGCTATATTCACTTTTTCTTAGAGTGAAAGCATTAAGTTTTATCGTAATCTTATGCAGAACCTTGAAGAGTAGTATCTTCTTCTATATCTTTTTTTATCTTTATTAGCTTGGCAATTTTCCAAAGGACAGTTCTTAGATATTTGTCTTTTAATAAGGCTGCTGTGTATCTATCTGTGAATGCTGGGCATGCGAGAATGATTGAGCTGAGTTGCAATTGATTCTCTTCATCTGCCCTATTTTGACTGACCTTCTTCTTCCTCAGATGCTTGTGGTCATATGTGATCCATTAACGTACGAATTCCATGTGCTCATGTTACAATTGTAGTTCTGTTTTTGTACTGAGAATTTAACTCCATCCATAAAATGAGAGTTTTTATTTCTATAGGGCATATATGTGCATGGAATGTGTGAAGCAATGACTAGGAAGCTTCCAGAGAAATCACACAAACCTTTTCATCCATATTCATTCTTAAGGAACTGTTTTGCCAAATCAGAAGACCTTCATCCAGCTGTGATTCATGACTCATCTTCACTTCTAATAATACAAAAATGATAATTTACACTATTCAAGAGATGAAAAAAAAAATAACAATGATTAAAATAAATATTAGTAATTCTAACTCATAGTTACAGCCATCTATAAATAAATAAAATCATAATAACTAAAAATTTGTGTATACTATTACTTATTTGTCTCGTTGGTGGTACACTAAAAATGTAGAAGGAGGGCAAAATTTTGGTACTGCGATATTTGCGGACCATAAAAAAGAATCGCACGGGGTACGATTTTTAAAAGTCTGATACTGATATAGGTACAATTTTAAATCTTTTGGCTACAAATTGTTTAACTTTAAATATATTTTAAGGTAAGAAAAAGATCATTGTATATATAGAATTTGTAGATCCATTGTCTTCCTAATAACATGACTAATTATATGTAAATATGATTAATTTTATTTTACAAATGACTAAAATTGAATGTGATTAACTTATATATAAGATACCACCTTATTAAAATGTTTAGCTAATTTTGTTTTACAAATACTTAATGATGCCACAACTACTGAATATATATATACTATAAAATGATTAATCTGGTATCATAAATGATTAATAATTCATAAATGATTAATAATGTTATAAATTATTAATTGTATATATATATATATATGATTAATTTTATTTCCCAAATAATTAATAGTACATGAATGTGATTTGATATTGATATGTGATTAGCAATGAGATGAAATTGTTGAAATGTCTAATAACGATTAACTTTATCTCACTAGTGGCTAATAATGTTATAAAGTTATTGAAATGTTTAATGATAATTAAACACATGTAAACAAAATTAACCTTATTTACATATTTAATTAATCATATTTGGTAGATGAAGGTGCTAATTAATTAATTAATTATGAAAATTAAGATATTAAAATCATAATGGAATATATTAGTGATTTTTTTTATATAAGCTTCAAATTTTAATATATTTTGAATATTTGGTGATCTAAATGTTGTGTTTGAAAAAACTAATCATAGTTTTTTAAAGAAAAAATAAAATATATGTTATTAAAAATATTATATTAATTAAAAATATGATAAAATTATAATATATATATATATATATATAAATACAAAAGTTAATTTGTAATGTTGAGTTATATTTAAATTTTATTTATTTATAAAACTATTGTCGTATGGTAGAGGGCAAAATTTTGATTCGTGGATAAAAAATGCAGAAGTTGAATGGTACAATTTGAAATCTTGTGGCTGTAGATACACTCCTCATTATTATTATGGCTAGAATGTGTAAGAACATATTACCAACAAATATTAAGGTTAGGACCAATTAATTATTCATAAAACCACTAAAATATTACCATTTTCAATCTTTAAATTTATCAGATTTGAATATGTATATATTTGGAAGAGTTTGTCCGTAAACCTATACAGAAAAAAAAAGTAAAAGTAAATAAAAAAATATTTTTTATATATTAAAACGAACTTATACAAAAAAAATTTAAAAATTATTAAAATTATATAGAAAAGTTTTTGTAAATTTATTTATGTTTAAACCAATTTTAATTTATGGAAAAACTAATTTTATATTTTTTATCAGGGTGTATATAAAAAAAGTTCGTCTAAATATATGTTATGATTACCTAACTCTCTTATTTATATTAAGACTGTATACTAGTATAAAAAAACATGACATCATAAGAAGAGAAGAAAAATAAAATAATAGAATAAAAAAATTATTTTTAAAATTAAGAGAAATAAGAGAAAAAAAATTAAATTTAAAAGTCAATTAAACTAGACAATATAATTATTTATTTTTACCTTTTTTACTTGTATTTCTCGCGTACCAAAAAATAGAAGTTTGTACATTTCTCCTTCACGCTCTTCTTTTCTTTGCTTTTTTTTGTTCTAACAAATAGAATGTTGATTATTTTTATATAATATGTTAAAAAGAATATGCCCTTTTATCATTTAAAAACAATATACTCTCTATAAGTAACACATTGTTATAGGAATTTGATTTTTTTATCAAGAAGAAAAAATACGTATAACATAAGGGTATTCTAACCCGTGTCCATAGTCTTAGTATATTTATAAAGAAGAAGGAAGATGTACCATGTCCTACTCCAATGACCGAAAATAAATACCATGTCGATATTAAAAACTTTCCTTATTTAAACTTAGCGTGTATCCCTGCTAACCTCTAATAACCACTAAAAGATTTAATAGTGAACACATATATTTGTGTCAAAAAAAACTCAAAAATTATTTCAGTTGTGCTAGTTTGATTCATATTTGTTGGGAATTATTTTATTAATTCTGAAACCCAAAATCACCCTTACCTTGAATTTCTCTTCAAGTTTCAAAAGCTCTCCATTGTAATCTTCTATGATATAATTAAGCTTGTATCTATGATGACTGAAGCACTGAGCAGAGCACAGCAACTAGGAATAATCTTGCTGTGGTTCCTAAATGGAATAACACAAATTACCTGTAAATATTCAAACAAACTTGTAGGGCAAGGTTCCTCCTCTATAAATTAACTTCAACAGCTAATAAAAACACACGTGAATCCTATAGGAAATCAATCAAAATTATTTTATTGGTAGAACCTTATTAGAGGGTGATGATTCAAGACACTTATAATTCAAGTATCAAATAAACCCTTGCAAATCTCGTTTGCAAACTAATACAAAACTATAAATCTTCAAGAAGCATTTATACTGCACTAAACAACTAAGATTTTTAGGCTATAGGAAAATAATGAAGATGTTGAATCTTATACTATCTTTATATACAAGCTTAAGATTAGAAGAGACTTTACTTTCCCTTAACTTTAATTGTATTTACCTTATGCTAACAAAAGGGCTACAAGCTCCTAACATCCTAATTGAGTCAAATATAAAACCTCTTTAACTAACTGATAGATAATATGTAACATATGTGATTTTACATTTAAAGTTTGTATATATACTCTTGTATTCATCCTCATAGAAATACATTATTCTTGAAAAGGTAAAATGTGTAAGATTTAGGACAAAAATACGAGTAAGAGAAGTTAGTTCTCTGAATTATTTTTATGATTCAATTTCAAGCTTGTGCAGTCAAGAAATACATCTACCTTCTTATTTCTAAATATGATGTCATTTGGTTGTTGCCAAATACCTTTACCACATTTATTCACAATATTAAAAATTATAAATAGTTTGATTATAATACAAAACTCATTCTTATTTATTTGCTATATAAGTTCTATATTTATAAGACAATGATATATGTAAAGAAAAAATAATTGGTTGTTGTATTGGTCACTCATAACACACAAATTATTCCTAGTAAGAATTATGACTTAAATTATTTCTTGTTTGTTATCCTATTCAACACTATTCTCCATATCAAATGAAGAGCAAAATGATTTGATTTCCACAAATTCTTAAAGAAATATTTGAATGATGCTTTATATTTTCTTATAATATCTTGTATGTTGTTTGAATTATATACATTTGAGATTTTTTTTCATTTGTTCATGTCAATAATGAAAGTCTTTTTGTTCATTAAGTTACTATAGAGTCTAGGGTATATTTGATATAATGTATTGTTTTCAACCATCTATTTATTCAAAATTTAATATTTTTACTCGATCCCACTTTTTAGGATATATGTTTGTCAAACAAACTTATTTGTGATCTTATTTGATATAGATTATTCACATCCCACTACCACCCAGAGTCATATTGTTTATATTTCACATATTTTCAATCGCTATATTTAGATTCTAATATTTCTTCCAAAGATTATGAAGTTTAATCCACTTCTATTTGACTAATAAATTAATATTACAATTTTATATCTTTTATATCTAAACATTCACATCCATATCTCTTCATTGTAAGATTTGTAAATCAATAAATATATTAGTTAAAAAATATATTTTCACTAAAATATGTTTATAATTGCAATGGAATATATATTAATTATAATTTTAATAAAATCGTTTTACTATAAAATTGTTACTTACAAGAAAAAGGTTGTAAGTTTAAAGTGTTAGAGTATTCTGAACAAATAAATCATTCATTTGAAAGTGGACTAACTTCTCTCACTCTTATAAATGGCTTGTAGATAGATTTTGCACTAAGTGAGTCATCCTTCTCTCAATAAATGCTTAGAATACAATCTTGATCCTTCACAAACATTAAAAAAATCGTTCCCAAAAAAAAATTCCAAATATTCTCGTAGGATTACTAAAACGGATAACTTAGATGTTCATATTTTTCTCAACTTTTAATACATTATTAGTCTTTAAAAACATAAAAGTACACCACTTTAGTTAAATAAGATGAGTTAATTAGTGTTTGTGTCATATAAAAGTTAAAATTATGAATATGACAATAATTATGGAGATTGCGATGCATGCATGTTATGGCGTGGACATGCCCCAGACACAGACATTGATATATTTTGGTTTGTTTAATACGTTGCATGCCCACATTCACGTACTTCTCTACCCTACTACGTTCCAATTCAGACCTAAAGAGTCTCCCTCACTCATCTTCAAACACCACTCATCAAAATAAGTGAGCTTCTGAATGCTTTGATGCTATCTATGGTGAAACAACCATTAACTAGGATTGGATCAACACAACTATAGCTGTGTCACAGATATTTTATTGCATTGCTACACGTCAATGGATTTAGCTGGCTATATCATGTTATTCACGTTCTTCACTGTTCCATCAAAATAACTCCATGCCAATCTATTATTTCCCTGATAACCTTTATCTGAACTCAAGATAGTTTTATCACCAACTCTATTTTTTTTTTAAATTAATAAAATCATTTTCTTTTTTAAACGTTATGAAAAACGATAATATATAACTATAATCTATTCAAAAACTTTTCAAATATCTTAACGAATCTTTACTAATTTTACTTTTAAGTTGTTTTTGACTATTGATATTATTTTATGAATAATATATATATATGAATTTTAAAAGCTAATCAAACTTTCTTATATGATTGCGTGTGTTAATTTTTTTTATCTGTACAGTTTATGGAAAAATTTTCATTTAAAAAATATAATTTATTAATATCTGATCTGTTATCGTGTTATAAAGAATTTTCACGGTTGAAATCATTTTCTTTTAAATTTTCTCTCGATACTAATGACTTTAATTTCTTTATACAAAGTATTCTCCTACACTAAAATTTACTTGAAGATAACCACTTGATTTACTATGTATAAAAAATAATTCTTAAGAAAAAATTATAGTTTCATCAATCTTATGTATTTGCTTTCTTTCTATGAAATGATTTATTTTCTCTCTCAAAAATTAGATTATGTAACCTTTTCGACAGTAGTTGCTATGGTAAAAGTCATGTCACTTTCGCAACTATTTTCTATGATTTCTTATTTATTAGGAGAAAGCGACTCGCCATTGTAGCAATTTGAAAAGTAAAAACCTTTAAAGATGTGTTTTTACATATTAATATTCCTCGTTATCTCCTATATATGCTTGACAAATATTAATGTTAAAAATTGGAAAATATTTAACATGGAGATGACAAAATATTTATGTTGTGTTTTTAAACTAGAAATGAGAAGTGAAGTAAATTATAGGAAAGGTGATGAATGACAGAACATAGGCTTAAGCTTTCTTGGATAATACAGGCAATGTAGGAACTAAGAGGAAAAAATGTGGCTTGAAAGAAGCTATGACTGCACAGTAATTGTAATGCAATAGAGAAGCATTGTAAATGGCTTTCTAAGTGTATTTGAAATTTTGAATTAATCACCCATTGGTCTAAGAACGTGATCATAGTGAATAAAATTATATGGGTAGGCGCAGAGAGATTTTGGTGTTCCTATGGGATGTGAGTGTTTTGAGAAAGCGGTAGTGGGTGTACCTTGGCATCAATTGATAAAGCAAATGAAAATTGGTGTCTAATGATAAGATCTATGTGAAAACTACGAAAAAGATGAGAATCAATGGCACAATATATCAGGTTTTGATTGAAGACGAAACAGAGGTGTTAAGGTTAGTTGTTCGAGATTTCTAAGTTTCTGACGAAGCCATAATAAATTGTAATAGAATATTCGGAATAAGGAATAGACCAATAGAAGCTCTTAGATTGTGGAACTTAGGTAAATAAATAGGAATCACACATTTAAGAGACGAAGAAATCATCTTTAAAAAACGGAAGGAAATGGAAGAAAGGAAAAGAGATATTGACATATATTAGGATCATAAGCTTTAAAGGGATATTTAAATGGAGATATCTTAGAAAGCTTATATTAAAGGAGGGGGTGCATATGATAAACATTTAAGAAACAAAAACACTAGTAATAAATGAAGAGAAATGCATTGCTATTTGGGAAAAGAAAATATCATTTAGGAAATAATATCATAGAGTAGGCACATATAGAAGTAGAGAATGTAGCTAGAAGCATACTACGTATTTGGAGCAAAAGCCAATTCAATTTCGAAAATTGGAACATACGTAAGGGGATTCTAGCTTTAGAGGGGAAATGGGGTAGAATAAACACAAGATAATAATAGTAAACGTATATGCACCTTGTGCACGAAAAGAGGAAAGTGTGGAAAAATCTAATTAGGATAAGAAGGGAAGATGGAAATAATATATAGTACATGAGATTTTAATTTAATTAGGAGTACTAGATAAACGAAAGGACATAGCCAAGATGATAACTATAAGAGAGACACGTAAGAATTCAATTCCTTCATAAAAAAAATCCAGAATTACTTGACTTATCAAAGATTAGGAGAAAATATATATAGTATAAAACAAACATAACAACTAAAAGTAGGCTAGATAGAATGATAGTTTCGTATGAGTGAATTTTAGTTAGGCTAGATAGAATGTTAGTTTCGTATGAGTGATTAGATATATGGTTAGATTGTAATATATAAGTGATGAATAGAACAATGTGAGACCTTTGTGCAATTATCTGGAAGAACTTATTCGTAGATTGGGCTCACAACTCTTTAGAACTTTAAATATATGACAAAAGTAGGTTTTAAGGAAACAGTGAAAGAATTTTTAGACATGGAAGTGATATGTTTATTTTAAAAGATAAGTTCAAAATGTTGAAACAAGATCTAAAATCTTAAAATGGTGTTTAGGTTTAAGTTTTAACCACCGTCATCAGCCAAATTATTTTATAGGAATAATAATGAATGATCAATTAGTTCTAATTATATATGTACCCCTTCAAATAAATTTAGATTATATTTTGTAACAATCTACATTTTTCAATCATGTGTAGTAGAACAATATTTTTTTTAATTTATGAATTTGTATTCTTCACTATTCGTAGTAGTATGTAAAGAGTAATTAATAATCTGCATGTTAGTCGTTTAGAGTTCAACGGTGTAAAAGTTTAATTACATGATACATATAAAACTTCCTTAAGTAAAACAAATTCTTAATATATGTAGCATTGATTACAATTGGTAAAAAAAATCCTTGATTTTAATGTTAATTATAGTTTTCAATCTGATGTTAAAAATTATCCAATTTAGTTTATTATTTTGTATGATTTAATTTGTGTCGTTTATTGTAATTGATATTTATAATGTAATTTCAAATGTAGAAAAATAAAATTTAATATTTACACGTAAATGATTGTGTAGTGTATTTCTATGATAGATGTAGTAAAAAAATGATGTCACAAATGAATTCTATAATTTTGCAATAATTACATTTGATTTTTACTTCGACATCACAATCATATATCCTTACACCAGTAACAAATCAGTCAAAGTATTTAGAACAAATGTGTAATGGTAATGATAAGTGTATATCGATCACAAGAAAAACGCAACATATTTATGGTATTTTTGTAAAGTGGATTATACAACAAAACAATTTATTATCATCGCAAGGAGATCAGAGGTATAACGTACTAGGAACATGTTTAAATTTTTTTTCTCTAAAAATACTTACAAAAAGTAAGAATAAAAAATGAATAAAGTAGACAGGGAGCGGCGTCATGCCACAATTTAGAGCTTCAACAGTTTCCTTCTGTTACTCTTGTAAATGAAAGGCATGTGCGTGGATCAAGCCGAGCGTGCAACATGACCGTAAAAAGTAAGGTCTGATATGTTAGAGTAGTCTTAAGATTTTATTTATTAGAACATGTATGAACATTCAATAACTCCTCTCGACGTGGAAACTCCCAATGATTTTATCAAAAATGTGGAAGTGCCTCCTGCATACATTTCTTTTTATCTGCAATTATCCTGCATACATTTTGTTGTGTGTTGGGCATAAACCCTTTAAATGAACACGTATACCTATTCCTTCTGTTGAGAGATACAATCCTAACTATGTATCCACAACCCTAAACTATCAAGTACAATTACATTGGTTGATAGTTATCTGACCTCCGCCAAAACAATGTGCCCGGACACAACATATATGTGCAGAACCCGGCCGTTGCTCATGCCTACAAACAGAGAAGACTATAGAAAAAAAGTGGTATAAATGCGTTGTCGAGTTGTGCTGTGTAGGCCTCTAACAAACCACTTACAGTCACAGCTAGAAGAAGAGAGAACCAATGCTGCAAAAAGTTAGTAAAAAAAATACGTCAGAGATAAACTCAATAGTCCAAAATAACTAAAATATTATTCTAGAAAAGTACTTAGTTTTATTCATTTCATTTTCTGCCCGATAAATAACAATTTCGTCTACATTTTCCGTATTAAATGGGGGCCTCTAGTATAGCGTTAGGTTTCGATTACTTTCCCTCCCTTTATATGTGGGGTTGTTGTCCGGAGTGAGAAAATAGGGTTAGGCAAGGAGAGCAAGTACTCCCTTAAGGCATTCTATACGTGGTACCCGATTTCCGACCTAACCTCCACATACAGCAGTTGGATTATATGCGTGAATAATGCTCGGCCACTAGGTTCCTAACTAATTGATGCAAGAAATTGTCAACCAGTGGTAACAAAACGTACTAAGTAGACTTTTGGGGCTTATAAGTACAAGGGCCATGTGAAATAAGAATGATGTGGTACCTCATCTAACTCAGTGACATAGACCGGCAGTACCTAACTGAGATACCTCATATGTTATCAAGGAAAAAATATGTTTAGCAAATCGAGTTTTTTATATAACAGTTAAAGGAACTTTACTCCTAAGGAGTTTACTTACATATCCAAACTTAACCAAACCCAACCTGCCCCCAAAATATCAGTGAGAGAGAGAGAGAGAGAGAGTCACCTGAGTGAGAATATATCCAGTTGATGCTAAGAGTGGAAGGAGCAAAGAGCAAGCAGCTAGTACAGAAGTTATACCAGCTGCAGTACCTTCAACTGTTTTCTCTGTCAAGTGAGAAAGCTACACATTCACATCTCGTTATGGAAGACTGATAAAAATAATTAACAACGAAGATACTTACTTCCAGTTTTACTCCATCTCAAAACACCATACTTGTGACCAACCATTGATGCCTAAACAAATCAGAGAATCGATTATAAACTAGTAAAAGTATTTTTAAATGAGTTTCTCCAAAAAAGACTCCATAAGTTAAAATTAACTTACGCATAATGTAACAAAAAAAATTTGGAGAATTTTGAAAAAACTATGGGAGAACTTCTACAAATTAGTTTATGCATAAACTTATTTTCTTACAGAGAAATCAATTTAAACTTTTATCAAAGCTGAGAAAATGTGTTGCTACCTCTAATCCTTTTTACAGGAAACAAATGACAGTGCTTTTAACATTTCCATTTGTTTCTTATAAAAAGGACAAAAATGATTATAATATAAGGAAGACATGTGGCATTACAATAAAAAAGATGTGATGTGACTCTTTGAGATTCAAAATTGAGTATAAATTTAATACATATGAGAGATTAAAATAACCAACAAACTACAGAGAAAATTAACCACTAAGAATAACACCCTTTTTGTGTTTCTGTAAATAAAATGTATAGGAAGAAAACATATTTTGTAATGCTTTTCTCAGTCTTCCATCACATAAAAAGGTATCCACACAATCATCAACCCTCAGACAGCTGAAAAGCTTTTTATACAATTAGTTTTCAAGTATTCATAATTAGTCATTTATGAAAAATCATCACGACTCCTGAAAATGTGAGTAACTTCCTTGTCCATAAATTTATCAGTAGACTAACAGAATCAATTTCCAGACTGATTCAGGTTCATGCGTTTATGGTTACTTGAAACATTGTCGAGTGGTCCAAAAAAATTGCATGTATGTACCACATTTGACCATATGCACTGTGATACAAATTCAACTTTTCCCCTTAATGGAAAAAACAATTCACCTTTCTAGAACATTTTAATTTGGAAGTTCGTGATGGTTACTTGCAAAAGACTCAGAAGTTCAAACTTACCATCGTGTCTCCAATTCCCAGACTTAATATTCCAGCAAAAGGCGCTAGAGGTCGGTCATTGTACCCAGTAGACATCCAAATAGGAAGCGCACATCCTAGTAAGAGTGAGAAATGGCTGCACAAAGAACAGAAGATATAATCTTGAAAACGAAATTAAATGTAGCTCTTGCGCATCATAAACAGTATCCTCTACAGTTTGAGTTACGATGAAAAAGGGGATGATACCTGACAATGAGAAGATCAGAGTCACGGTGATCAGTGAATGCATTCATAAATTGATTTATTGGTTGTCCCAAAGGCCATATTCTCCATACCTAGGTCAAACACTGTTAATATAAAAGCAACCAAGAAATTTCTATTTCTATCTATCTAAATAAAAGTTTTATACCAATCACACTGCCTTGAAACACTTGAGAAAACAAAGACACTAAGAAGCAAAGGGATCAGCTTTCAAATTTCAGACATTTAAAATTTTTCCTTCAACCATTGTTGAAATTAAACGATTTTAGGTATAAAGGAAGATAAAAGAGAATGCAACAAATTGATATTAACTTAAATATATTAGAATGCATTGATATATTCATAAAAACTAGAGTACTAACTTTTACTTATTCAACACTAATCATAAGCAGGTGATAGAAGCTGGTCAGAGAAGATGCAAAACGATAGCTATATTGACTGTGAAACAAAGGGCTGCTGAAAAGAGGATATGGCACTTGAGAGACAACTACCTCAAAGGAAAAAGTTTTGATATAAACTAGAACTTCATTTTTTTGGGAGACATTCATGGGATAAATCATGGAGAATGGAGTTGCTCTGATGATACGTGGTCAAAATTACAGGTTTCAGGTCTGGAGGATGAAAGAGAAAGAGAGAAGGAAATACAAAATTTATATGTTGACATGATCACAAAAACTTAGAACACTAATACTTATTTATATCAACTCATAATCCTAACTAATTAGATAAATAAATCATGATAAGACAAGGAAATATGATAACTAATCCTGAGATATGATACGATACTTTCCTATATTCTAACTATGAACTACATAATATTGCCATAAGTCAGAACAGAGCAAGAAATAATACGTGCTATATGTACCACAGCCTCCAATTGTTGCAATTCTTTGCCAACATGACACAATCTTATTCTTGACTTCAAATAATCACATTGATTAATCATAATATAAAAATGTGCAGTAAGTTTTCATGAAATCCGGAGCTCCAAGCTCAAGTGTTCACAACATTTTTTGGAAAATTTGTTCTTGCAGAATGTCTCCTAATTAGTAACTACATATTTCACCCTTTCTTTTCTGTCATGAAAACAAGGATTACTGCTCATACCTCTCACAGGACCCACCAGAATAAACCCTTTGCCACATAAAAGCTACTACTTAAACAGTGGTGCTCTTTCATAGTAGTTTTCAAATTTGAAGTATTTGAATTCAGTTTTTTACTCCATTATTCACATTATCAACAATAAACAATGAACACACATCATTCTTTTCAAAATATTAAATTTCAACTCCATGTGCTAAGTTGTGTGCATATCAAGTTACTTACTCGAATAATTTCTAACATTAGGAAAATTGCCAAAGCCGCACCAAAAGCTAGATCAAGAAATTTTGGCTGAAAGAAATAGAACAGACAAACATTAGTACCAATGAACTCATCAAAAACAGTAGTACCAATGACCAAGACAAAATATATATACCCAAACTAGTGGTGGCCCCATAATGCAGGTGTAATGATAAAAATATATAAACTTTTTTAATTACATTGTAGGATTAATTATTTGCAGTCATATTCTCAACTGTAAAATGAAAACTACACTAATATTACATGTAAGAGAATTATTTAAGAAAAGCCTTGGAAGAAGAAAAAGAGGAGGACCTGTATGATAAATGTGAGAATAATAGATATTTCAAGTGAGAAAATACATTGATACCACCTGCACTTATTTTGAGGGAGTCACCTTAAACTTAACATAAGGTGAGAGGCTCTTGAGCGTTCTAAAACTTACTAACAGATCCTTTTGTCTTCTAATACTTACTACAATCTCTAATTTGTCCATATTATTTAATGAAAGATATAGAAAAGTGACTCCTTTTTATCTATTTATGACATGCTAAAAACAAAAACTGTAATAATTTAAAAAAAGACTAAAATGGGGATTCTTTTTTAAATACTATGGACAAATTAAAGACCATCATATGTATTAATCAATAAGAAAAAGTCATAATGAACAGCTTTTGTGTAAGATATGGAAGGATCTATTACAAGCTTCAGAGAGAAAGGCCTTTCGTCCAGATTTGAAGGTTATGGGTGACTATTTGAAAAAAGGCAAAAAGTCTGGGGAGTGTTTGTAGTAATACATTTTCCCAGTACTTTCAAGTGAAGTTTACAAAGAAAATGGAATGGATACTAAGTGAAAAATCCCTTTTTTTTCTAGTCCCAAATCACCTGGAAGACAAGCGCGGGCAAAAACATCAAGACAGCCATCAAATGGTAGTATTTCCTCAAAAGAATCCTCTCAATCTTACTGTTCTTGGAGATGTTATAGAATCGCAAAACAGAAACACAAATTATACACATCCAATAAATACACATAGACAGTCTTTTGGATGGCTCCGAGAAAACAAAGGAAATCACCCTGCAATGACATGTTTCAAAAGTGAAAATAGAGTACTCTAACAAAGTAACTGGTATTATAAAAAAGTGAAGATCAGTTGTTTCATACAAAATAATTTGAACATGAAACTACCATCAAAGTCATAATTGAATTTTAACAAGCCTGCATAAGCTTCTACTTTTAAACCGTCTGGAACTTTAAATCTAGTTCAGTTAGATTCAGTTTCTTCTATCATTAACTTTTCTCTAAACAATCTGATGTGGATATGATATACGAAGCATAAAATTTAGGCTACTTTTACAGCAAACCGTATTTTCAGAGAATTGCAATCTGATTTTTAACATACTTTCATATAAAAAACGTAGTAGATAAAAGGTGGAAATGTGTGTACTTAACAGAGTGTGGATGCATTGGAACCAAATAATATGACAATATTCATCATTCCACAGTTTCTGGCGGAATTAGCAGCTTACATTTACTTATCACCTACATATAAGTATGCACCAGAGCTGCCAGCGTGACATTAACTATATCCTAATCATTCTCAATTTGTAGCATTTATAAAACTACTTTCCAAGAGTCCTATTACTATCACTTCCACGTTATATCAGATGACATCTATAAACATCAGTAACAGGCAGCTAAGCTAACAAAATAATCCACTTGTATCAGATATTGAAGTGATACCAGAAAAAAGGATGTACATGAAACCCCTGCACGAACTGCATCCATGACGGTACAATCACAATCAGGACAAATCCAAGGGAAGCAAGAAAAATAACAGTTCTCCCAATCTCATGGTATCGTCTTGCTACAGCAGAAGATGTATTTATAGACCACTCCCATATTTGGAGAAAATATTTCAAAGCTATTGGATATAGCAGAAGACCAAGCACAAGCCCCTACAAGAAAATAGACAACTTTAACAGATCGTGTTATACTATTAGTAATACATTTATAATTTATAACAGAATACCTGAATTATAATGCTTATCTCACTTCTACTTGATTCATATTCTGCAGTAACCGACTCTGATGAGACCAATAGTCCATGTAGCTGTTCAAACAATTTAATCATCAATAAATTATGCACATACATATATACATGCACAGTGGTCTAGGAACATATAACGCTAAGAAGCACTAACCTTTTTAGCAGTAAGAAACAACATGTCAGAAAAATAGAGAACAATACCCGAAGTCACCAAAAATGCTTCCCCTGGTATTAAGGGAAAATATGATTATTAAAAGAGCAGACAAATTAAATGTACACTTTCTAATCAACTATGCAATTTCGTTGAGATGTGAACACCTAGTCACAGTAATGAAACGTTTATACATATCCCACATAAGGGAGACAAATGAGCCCAGCTATTGAACAAAGGACAAACGAAGCAAAGATCAGACTAACATTTGCATTAACCTGTTTATTTCTAATAATTATTTCCAATTTCATGGATCATATTTGGCAAAATATTTCCATAGTCACACGAAAGAATCAATTAACCAAGAGATCAATTGCTAGTCTAGCTTTCTCTTCTTCATTTTTCGATGGAGCTATAAATCCCATATTAGTTCTGTTGTGACAAAAGTAGAATCCCAAACACCCAGAAGAAAAGGTGAATAAGACCGTGAGTGTAGAATAACAATACCAATGGAAGCACACGAGGGAAAAGTTTTGAGGAAATGCTGAATTAGCTTCACAGACGCCAATCCATGACAAAAGACCCAGGCCAGCTTTAGTGCCGGATGCATCCCTGAAAAGTAAAAAGTTTAAGCAGAAGGCGCATTCGTAATCTATAATGAACTGGCTACTCTTAAGTAAAAAAAAAAATATTCTCATTTGTTTAACAAGTGCATGCAATATTAACCGTTAATTTCCTCGACAACAACTAAAATTATTTTACTCTCCTACGCAAGTTGCTAACTTCAAAGTAGTAATCAATATTTCTATTAAATATAACAAAAATATTGATGTCAAAGTTCACGAAAGCTCCAAACAGTAACATACCAATTTGAGAGGTGGTAGCAAGGGCAGCAACAGAAATGAGAACTCCGAGGAAAATTGAGCATAAACTAAACCTCGCACCCCAGTGTGAAGGGGACTGTGAAGAACGGCGTAGTGCGAAGGCGAGGAACAAAACGACGCTACAGGCGCTGGCAGAGGTGGCCCAGTATTGCAATGTCAGATATTGAATCTCTATAAATTAAAATTTACACATCACGAAATTGCGAATTGCAACTCCTGCCTAGTAGTGACAAAAATGAGCAAGATCATAAAGAAATTAGAATGAAAACCTTGAAGTTGAAGTTGATCAAGTGAGAGTCCCCGCGATAGCTGTACCAACTTAGAGAGAAGAAGAGAAGGGAGAGAAACCGCGCCAAGCAAAATTCCAGAAGAAGCACCTGGCCTGAAAGGGAATAATTAACCGGTGAATGAAGAGAGAGCGAGAGAGAGAGAGAGGAATTAGGGATAGAACGGTACCTGGTGCGGAAAAGAGAAGGGGAATTGGAAGAGTCGAAAGAGATTTCGAGGGAGAAGGAGGCGAGGGTGAGGAGAGAGAGAGCGGCGCCATGGAAGAGGAGAGAGAGAGGGAGGGAATAGAGGATTATGCCGATGAAGAACACCACCACCGCCCTCTCGCCGTTCAGAAACGACGTCGTCATGGAAGGACGCCACCAGAATCGGGTTTTACGCGGGAAGAGAATGAGATCACGCATACAGAAGAAGAATGAAACACAACGCAACCCACGCACAAGAAAAATTCCCAATTCTGATTCCTATTCCTTTTCTCTTCTCCTCTCTCCAAAACGCAATCGTCACGGTCAATTTACGCGGTTTCAACTATTATAATCCATATTCGTAATTCATTAATCGTCCGTTAAACCAACCAACTTTCTAATTTTCAAATCTTAGGTTGCAATTTTTCTGTTGGTCCCATAGATTATTAGATTATCATTTAGGAACTTCGAATTGAGAATATGCAGCAACTTTCTTCTGAATTGGGCTTGTGGATTATTCGGCTTTGGATCGATCAGTCATGTGGGCTTTTGGAGGCCCAAAATCACCTAGCCACCTATCATCATTCATATAATTAGACAAATAGTATTACTTTAAACTTGAGAATTTTATTCCTATTTTTAAAAAAGTTCAAATGAATAATAAAACAAAACATTATCACGTTATCAGCTTCGCTCCTGCAACTCAAATTTCTATGCATGTCGAATTGGCTACGTCAAAAACCAAATTATTTATCGAACAAAACAAACATGTTTGAATCAGTGGTCTCCGCTGTCAGAGTGACTGAAATCAATAATAACATCGTATACGGTAATGTCGGACTACTCGGTATTGAAGATAAATAGAGAAAAATAAAGAAACAAAAATTACGAAAATATTACATTTTCTCTTCATTAGTCAAAGGTAAATTCACAAAACTAGAGTTAACAAGCAGAACTCGATCAAAAGGAATTATACAATGTAAATGGCTGAACATCGTTCCGTTCCCATCAACTTGTATGATCTGTTGTATCCCTATTACACTTGAAACATTTACGCAGGGATATTTTTCTCCCAACGAAGAAACATAATAAAATGAACACAAATATACGATAACCAATTGCCATGAGAAACAAAACCAACAAATTTTTCCACTTCGAATTACTGTCGGGGGAGATATTGTACACACTTTGGAGAGCTTGAAACCCAGATATGGTCCTTACCTGCCCCACTGCAAAGGAGGTGCCTAAGTACTCGTTCTCCAATAGCCCCTACCAAATAGTCATAAGTAATTCAATAAATACCCATATGGGCCAAAAAGATTGGATCTTTTGAACCTATTATATTCTGGTTTACCCTCCTAGTTTTAGAAGTTGAATCGCAAAAAGTATTTACCTGAATAGAGTACGTGTGAAAGGATATATATGACATTGGATACATCCACACTGGTCCAGGCAAAGCATTTCGAATTCTGAAATAGCCTGCTGAAAGCATCATGACCACCTGAAATGGCATACATTTGCATCAGTAGCTAGTTCAGGAAACAGCTAAAGTTTTTGTGTAATCATGCCCTTTGGTGGAAATATAGACCAGTAGACTGGTAGTTGAGTAGCATGTAACTTTTGCTTTGCATAATAAAAGACAATGGAACTTACATGAATGCACAACAGTGTCAAGACACTCCAAAATACATCTTGCCATAAAGTAGCCACAACTAACATAATTCCTTCATTCAGCAGCAAAGTCATGAAAAAATTGAGCACAAAGTACATTAAAAGGCTAAATTGATCTTCCAGCCCAACGAGGAAGTAGAAGACTAGACTTGATGAAATGGAGATGAGAAAAAGAAACGGAATGCTGGACAAGAGCTGCGCAAGTAAAAAAACCAATGTACTGGAGTGTTGGTTTGATTCTTCACAGGAATATATCTGCAAAAAAAAATTACTGAGTGAAACTGTAGAGAATCCATATTTCAAACATTAAATCAGACATGTCTTGTAGACCAACAAAATAATCATGTAAATGTATCGTCTTTTTCACTTTTTCTCTTTGGAGTCAACTGCGAAGAGTTAGTTCTGCCAAACAGACTGAAGGGACAACGCAAATACTAGCACCTAATTCTTCTACTTCAAAGATTTGTTCCAATTCTTACTACTTAGGATGTGCTTTGAGATAACTGCAAAAGTTGGATAATTTCAATAATCCTTGTAATCAGAATTAGTTTTTGTTTGAATAAATTTCCTGAAAAGCATTTTAAGATAATTAATATCATTTAGATACAACACAAAAATCAGCTTTTACATAGTAAACTACAAAATGAGTTTTTATGAAGCTGAAAGAGAAAAAGGTTGTTGGGAAATTTGAGGGTAATTTTTCTTTTCCAACAAAAGTAGCTGAAATCAAGAATATAAGCTATCCCAGACATGTTCGCATTGCTTACAATGTGTTCCTTGATTTTACTTAGTTAAAGTTGAAGTTATGGGAGTATGAAGTGCTTGATTTACTAAACATATAAGAGATACTACAAATACTAGCAATTAGCTGTACTACTAGGAAAATGCACAACTTACTATAATACAATTGGTCAGTACAATATTCTCAGTCATGCAAATACATTACTATATGGTTTATACCATGACATTATACGACCTTTGTGAGTGCTGCTGCATTGTTATTAAAACTAAGTTAACCAAAGCCTGTAATTTTATATATAAGCTTCTCACGAGTTAGTTAGAATCATCAATCAAATTAAGGCATTATGTTGTATAGTTAATGTTTGTATAGAACAATACCATCATTATTGTATGCATATTAAATTTGAGCACATCAAGGCAAACTAATAAATTGTGGTAGAGTGAAACAAGCACAAAATTACCTTTATTTCTTTCATTAGTGCAGGCACCCTGGCAATGCTTAGAAGGGAACAGAATGATACAAATACAAAAATTGCCGCAACTCTTGTCTGCAATTTGAGAGATGTTAAAATTTAGTTCCAATGAATCATAACTTCGTCTAGAACTTCTGGCATATATAAATGCAGATATAAAAGAGATACACAATGAAAACTAAAATTCCGTAGTCAAGTCAAGCCTCACCCCAACAGAAGACAGAGAATGCCCAAGACCAGAAAATACAGTGCCAATACACAGTGTGAGAAGCATGTAAAGAATAAGATGGAGCCAGTAATATTTCCACTCCCTTGACACAACTAATAAAGATCTCCATGTCAAAACTGCTATCCGAGTAGCATTGCTAGCTTTACCCTTGCTTTTGAGAACTGGACCTTCCTGCAAAATCAAGCAAGCTTTAAAATGACTCCAGAACTCAACATCGACAACTGCTCTTTAAATGCAGCAGAGCAGAATAAAGACTGAAACAACATTTAAAGTATGCTGGCAGTTCACAATAAACTAACATAGGCTATCATAAGAAATGCAAGTTCCATACTTCAACAAAAGCATCTGTCACAACAAGCCTTTTTAAATGGTCTTCTATGAAACACAGTCTCCAATTATCCGTTACCATATGCAGAAAGCCTGAGATTACATATTCCCAGGACCTTAAGTATTTGTTGTAATAATGCCCCTCTATGGAAGCTCAGTGTTCTCTATTAGTTCCAAACTGACGATATTTGCCTAAACTATAAATCTTTCACTCTGTTAATCTATTGGCTTATTGTAACTAATTGCAACTGAAACTTTCAACCCATCGCTAACCTCGATTGTTCAAATTATAAGTATAAATAATGTGTTAAAATCTATAAATTGGCAATTTGTACTATGATATGTATAAAGGAACGGGCCTATGGCGAAGCTCCCAGCCAAATTAACAGAAGATCTAACTTGTATAATGTTTCTGTTTCAGCAGTTACAACGTACCTTCTCAGTGAGTTTCAGAATCATAGTTTCAACAGCAGCTGCATCCGCTGATGACTTATAAGTTGCTTCAAGTGTGCGTATAGCAACAGCAGTGTCCATGTTTACAGAAGAAAAATCCCCATTGTCATCCTATTATATGATGTGATAATGTTAATAAAGTATCATAAAAAGTCTAATATCAGACATCCAAAATGCCATGGGCACATCAATCATCTATTCACCAGAAACACTCACCTGCCAGTTTTTACACATTGCGATTATCCTGTCAAAATCTGTATTAATTGCACGTAGAAAGTGATCAGAAGGACTTTGCATGATTGGGCAAGGAAATCCGGCATTTGAGAAGTGCTTCATCAACATAAAATTATAAAAGTCAATAAAATATATGCATTCCATGTAAAGACAAAAGATTAAGAAAAAAAAAACAAAGATTTTGCAATCTTGCAAAACTCATATTTGATCAAATTTCATTAATCAATTAGTATCTATAAAAAACATAAAAATTAAAAATAAAGCCCCTTAAATATTATTTTTGTACAAAAAGGATTACTAACTCATAATTAATCAAATTACATGTGCAAGATTTGAGAATGTACAGAAATTACCTGCAAGCAAGCTAGCGTTTCTCCAAAGAAGAGTGTGTTTCCATTTGAAAGTAGACATATACGGTCAAAAAGGCCAAATACTTCTGTACTGCTCTGATATATGGTCAAGATGAGAGTGTAACCAGTGCTTGCTAGTCTCTTCAATGTAACCATCATTAAAAGTGCCGAGACACTTGACAAACAGCAAAAGTTAATGAAAATGGCTTTAAAATATAGAACACAATCAAGCAACTGAGAATTATTACAATAACAGGAATTAAAATAGACACCTGTCCAAATGATAAAGGGGTTCATCTATAAATAAAATACGCGGTCTCATCACAAGCTCCCTGGCAATGCTAACAAGCCTTCTTTCCCCGCTAGGAAGTCCTTTCATATAGCAATGTCCACCTATAAGTTTATTTGCATGATCACCTAAAGACATTGCATGTATAGCATCCTCTACCACACTTTTTTTCTGACAAAAGAAACCAGGAAGCTGAAGAAGGGCTGAATAATACAGAAACTCCCGTACAGTGAGGGATCCAATAAGAGTAGTTTCTCTCTCCACATAACCCTGAAAGTAAGGTGGATAGGCAGATAAGTTCAATCAGATTGACTACTATAAACACAAGGCAGATTCAATATTAAACGGTCAATGAGATGCTGAACTCACATAAGACCCGTAGGGCATTTGTGATTTTGCTCCATTCACGAACACTTCACCATACATCCTGGAAGAAGAGTTCAATCTTCCTGAAGTAAAGAGAAAATCCATTTTAGCTTGGACAATTCAGAATACATTGTACAATCATGAAATGCTTCAGAAAGGAGGACAAAGGAAGCATGCTTCAAGACCTGCAATGGCTCGCAATAAGGTAGATTTCCCTGATTTAGCAGGCCCCATAATCACAGTCATAGTCCCAGGCAATGCATAACCAGTTGAACTCTTAATAACCTTATCAGAGTACTTCCGTTTACCCTTTATTGTAATGGTCAAATCTTTCCATGCAACAGAAGCGCCAGCAATTTTCCGAGGAATTACGGCTCCCTCCGGTAGACGTGGCGATGGCAGGGAACCACTGTTGAGCTTTGAAAGAGAAGGAGAAGCTGGTGTTGTTGCAACATTAATAGAGTCCCCTCCTTCCTCAACTCTAACATCAATATCAGTATCATCCCACTCGGGTGAATCCTCAAAAGAGATGGGCTGCCTGAGTGAACCAGGCTTTCGCAGGTAGAAGAAGTTGCTTGATGGCACCCTACTCGCCGGGCTACTTGCCGATGACGATGAAGATCTATAATTATCAGATTGAGACTGTATTTCTTCCATAATTTGCAGTTACTTTTACCTTACATCAATCTTTAAGCATAATTCACAAAGCAGCAGAATTCTCTTAGTGTCATATCATACTCATTCAACTGTGCATTCAATCTGTTAGCAATACACAACTCTCATACACAACATTGTCTACAGACACGGAACACTGTCTACCTGCATTGCCTTGCAAATCACAAATAAAAATTAAATCGAGAACAAAAAAATGGACAAAATTTGAGGGCAAATCACAGTTCTTGTCTAATCTCATATATGGAACAAAAAAGCAGACACCACCACAATGACAGCCTGGATAATGCAATGAACTAAAGTGTCTGGCTATTTTCATGGAATAGAAACTCGCTATAATGATGAATAATGCAAAACAAAACGAAGCAATAGGGAAACAGAAAAGGAAAAAATAGGATAATTATAATGATTAATAGTAGGGGGAAATAGGAAAAAATGAGATTAAAAAAATCTTAACAGAAAAAATGACACAACCAGAGCAAGTAAAAAGGCCATTGGGGGATGCAAAGAATGCAAGCATGCCCTAATCCTCCTCTCCATAGACACAAAACCCACATCTGTTTTCCACGAAAATTGAGACAAGAACCCTCAAAATCAAACCTTTTACCCTGTATTTCCCTTTAAGACAACCCCTCCTCCCAACATAGACACTTCTTTTCACATTATTCATTTACCATTTAGCACAGCAAAAAAACAAACTTCACATAACACACTAAGCACAAAAACCCAAAAAACCAAAGAAGGTAAGAAAAAATAAGGAAGCCTCCTCACTTACTGCTAAGGTAAACCGACCAACCAACAAAACCCCACAAAAGCTTCAACCTTAATGGAGACCAACAAGCACAAACTTGCTTAAAAAAATAGATAGAGAAGAAACAACATTGTACATACCCGGATCTAAGCAAAGCATGTGCTGAGACAGTGAATGTGAAAGAGAGAAAGAGAGTGAAGAAGAGGAATGAACTACAACACTCCTCGTAGCTTATATGACAGAAAGAATATGGTTTGACCCGCCGAACCCGGTTTTTTTTTTTTTGTATTGTTTGCTTTGCTTCTTTCTTTTCTTTGCATTTCGCATCTCACTGTCTCGCATTCTCTTTCTCACACACTTCTTTTTTAATCTTCTTTCATTTTTTATTTTTCTTTTTACTATTTTTCTCCTCTTATTGTCTTTTCTTTTATGTGTGGTTTGCACATATTTAGTGTTTCTTTTTCCTTTTCGCGAAGACAAGTGTTGTGTCTAATGATGTTGGCTTCCAAGTGCCAGCGAGACAATTCTAGGTTACCACTTTGTTAACAGCCAATAAATGCGTGACACCTGTGAATTCAGACCCTTTTCAAACTAACCCGATAATAATGACATCATTATTATGAATCCATTACAAATTTATGTAAATTTATTGTACCTTTTTTAACTTTATTGTAGTTAATCACATAATTGCAATAAATTAGAGAAATTTCCAGTGTTGTAATTAGTTAAGCATTAATTACAATGATCGAGAGAAAGCATTCCAAACAAAAATAGTGTCTCTATACAAGTAATTCACTAAATTTTAATAATTTAACTTTGTTTTACTTACATACAAAGAAGTTTACCCCTTCAAGAAAAACTTATAAAGTGTATAGGAATTAAATATTATTTTTTTTCAGACATGGAACTTTTATTCTCATTGAAACTGTAGTCATTTGGCCTCATCAAATAATAATACTAAAATAAAATATAAAACCCCTTGTTGGTACCTTTAGTTTTTATAAAATACTTTTTTATGAAATGGATAACTGCCATGCACCTTAAAAAAATAAAAGGTGTAATTGACTATTTATAATAAACAAATATCATACTAAATAGTCTTTTTTTTTTCTTTTTTCTTGAAGTTAAAATATTATAGATTAGTTTGATCAGAATTTCGAATTGTGATTCTTTGACCTAGTCTAATGAATTAAAAAAATTTGGTAAAACGAAATCATTACTTATTTATTTCTACTCTTTATAAATATTCTCAACAATAGTTTTTATCAAGAAGAGATTAATCATTTCTATTAATCACAGTTATCAGAATTCACGACTTTAAAAAGAATAAATCACTCTCATATATGAAAAATATTATTTCTATCAAACTCTTCTAAAAAGAAACTCCAATTTAGAGGTGTATGTACTTAGAGGATAGTTTTATTTCTTAACAACTGTAATTAGAATATTTGGTCTATTTATTAAAAATAATATTTTCAAGAAACAAAGTCTTGGGAAAATGACTTTTAAACAAATTTAAAACACAAAAAGAAAATCATAGAAGAAAGAAAATAATTGTCTCAAATTAAATATAAGAAAACATTTTAAAAACACCATATTTAACTTTTATTAAATCATTTGAAGTAGTAGTGGTTTTAGACATTTTGGTAAAAGTAACAGATTACCTCTTCATTTCTAAGAAAAAAACTTATACAAATTACTCTCAATAATGTTTTTCACCAAATAAAAAAATAATTATTTATGTTAATAGTAATTACCAAGGTATTAAATTCTACAAATTCTTTTAAAAGAATCTCCACCTTTCACTTGTACATGTATGTATGTAGAGGATTTTTTTTTTATAATTGCAATTAAAATATTTTATTTATTTATTTATTGAAAGAAGTGGTTTCCAAACAACAAGATTCATGGAAATAACTTGTATATTTCCAGAAGTGTCACATTAATTAGGAATTAATGTTGACATATTTTACTTACACCATTTTTTTATATTTATTAAAACATTTTTTTAAATAAAGTTGTAACAGATCCAACTAATTTCAAATCCACAATACTTTAAATACAATCATTAAATCTGATATTATTATCTGATCACTACTAATGTAAAATCAAATAACATATTAATAAAACATTCAAAATTTAACAGCCATTTATGCATACATTTTGTGTCTTTTTTTTTTAAGTAAATTAAAAATCACACATTCAATTACAATTTTGTCTTTGAATACATTTGAGCTTTTTGTTTTATTTTATATTACTTTAAGTTGTCCTCAAAAGCAGGAATTTGTATTAATTTCTTAAGTTGTCATAAAAAAACACGACTTCATAAAATTTATTAAGAAATTTATATAAATTAGTTGAAATCTATGTCTATATTTCTATCAGGTTATATTACATATATAGTGAAATTAATTCAATTTTATTGATTTCGTTAGTTCAGATTCTAGTAGATTGAACTACCATTGTGAAGGATCATTGTTCTAACATTGATCTACCATCCACTAATAACTGTTATATAAAAATATACAATTACAAATAAATATAATTTACAAAAAGTATTGAGAAAAAAACAAGATTTTTATTTATACATTTTGGATATACCTTACAAAAAATATGCAGTGCAAGCAGTTGAAGCTTGTCTCCTCACTTAAAATTTTGTTGAACTAAATAGGAAAAAGACTTGTAATTACATATAGCTAAGTTTTTTCATTAAAATTTAAAATGAAAGATACTACAATTTTTTTTATCTAGAGTAAAAATTAATATAGTCTTGGCATAAGATTATATATA
>Ga0209489_101119_pt1 | contig 54465 bp, 19 predicted proteins | sample SiratrowhiteBW_FD_187527 | JGI IMG/M metagenome (GOLD analysis project Ga0209489, IMG submission 187527) | Root nodule microbial communities of legume samples collected from California, USA - Siratro white BW (SPAdes) (version 2) | ecosystem: Host-associated > Plants > Roots > Nodule | place... | reverse complement strand
ATATATATATATATATATATATATATATATATATATATATATATATATATATATATATATATATATAAACTAAATACTAAACCACCCAACCCTAAAAAAGGTACAAATAAAACCTTTTTTTCTTTCAATTTAAGTTTAATTTGTGTCCACATGATATCTATCTCAAATTACTTTTTTAACAGAATTTCGTGGACAAAATTAAAATTTAGTCTTTGAATAAATTTATTTTTAAAGTTCTATTATTTTAAAATTATTTTAATAAAATTATTTTTAAAACAAATGATGGGAAGATATCAAATCATCGTGAACACTAACTATTCCATCATGAATAATCTTTCACGAAATATACATTTTATTAATCTTACAGTTAAATTATAATTAAATATTACATAAATTTTCATTTAAAATAAATGAAAATTAGTGAAATTATTTATAAATTTTAATAAGTATACATTACTTAAATTTTGGTGTATACAAACAAATGTAGAGATCCTTTGAAAATAAGTGAGAAAAAAAAAAAAAAACTTTCAAGCTAACATTGAATCTTGAATATAAATTATTTCCCTAAAAGTTATTAAATGGTACAATAATTAATACAAATGTTCTCTCTTTATTTGAATATTAACCCCACTCCATCCGAACAAAAATAAAAATAAAAAAATTACACATGTTTACACTGATCTCTTATGAAACGGTTTTTTTTGTCAAGTTTAACTTGCATCCACATCACATCTAACTTCGTGTTTTTTAAAATGGTGGACACGTCTTAGAGTGCACTTATTAAAATTTAAGTTTAGTGCATGCTTGAATAAAATGGTTTTAATGACATCATATTTTAAATTTCTTATAATTGAAGTATAATAAGATTATGGTTTAAGTAAATGAGTGAGAGAAATTTGATATAAAACAGTTAAATAAATCTATTTAATAAATAAATCTAGTGAGGCATTTAGATTATTTTAATTAGGGAAACATTGGGTTAAAAAGAAACCAAAAACACTAAGTGTTCATGAACAAGTTGTTTTTTGAATTTAGTAATTACTTTTTCTTAAAAAGAAACTTTTTCCTGTGCTTACCTATCTAAACTTTGAATACATATTAACTTGATTTGAACTTTAACTGCAGGAGTCAAACTTTATACGAATCAAAGCAATGTGAACAGACATTTATCCATAAAATAATGTGATTTAGATGCTTCACTAGATTCAATAATTACTATATAACTTCTTTAGTCTCATTCCTTGCCCAAAGCATGGAAGATGACAAACCTAACCCATGCATTCGGTAAAAGAGAAAACTCTTTTGCTTTTGCTTTTCGTCAGGATGCATAGACTTTAAGAACTTAGCCATTATTTCCTTACATTTCTTACTTTATGCTCTATATATCCACATCAACTCACATTTTTCGATACTATAAGTGGTAATTTTATTCATATATATGATTATATTGACAATGTATTATATTATTAACTATGGGAGAAATGACAGTTTAATATTATACACTTTGATTTGTGTGGCATTAAAAGAATGTATGAAAAGTGGTAGACCATAAATTAAATGTCTTTGATATGACACCATTGGTACTTTCTTTATCCCGTTTTCATTCCTCTCGATTTTAACCAAAGTTTTCTTAGGATCGATCAATACAAGTCAAAACGTCATGAGTGTCATTATTATCACTTATTATTATTTAAAAACAAAACGCAAGTTCTTTTTGCACCCAACTAATTCACCTTCAACTAAAGGACATATTCATATGTAATTTTTTATTTTTCTTGTTTATAATTCACACAATAAATTCATATTTAAATTATTCAAAAAATAATATAAAGTTAGCATTGATAAAAAAAAATAATGAATGCAATTTTATATACAAATAAAAACAAAAATTGTCCAAAAACCTCACATTTAAAAAGAATTATGGTCTTTTACATATGAACGGATCTCCCACTTCCCTAGGTTACAAATCTAATTGCATGATGACGGAAATCTCGTGGAGATTATTCTTCATACCTTTCAAAGTTTTGACCTAAGTTAATCTCACCTTAATAGCGTGTTTTAATTCATAAATTGCGGAGAATTTGCCTTTCCTCCTTCCCCATATAACGTATATATATATATATTCAACTCACATGTTTAAATCATATAATCATGATAATTACCAAAACAGATAACCACTTAAAAAAAAGAGTCACATAATTATTATTTTTTTATTTTACTATAATTTTTCTCACAATCAATGTCTACTTTCTGTACACATCTTTAACTACTAATACTTTTAAGTAAACTGTTACTTTGATTGTATATAGAAAAAAAAATCTCATATACACATGTTAAAATTTTAAAAGTAACTATATATCATAATTTCTTATTTAATTTCTATATTTGTGTCTCTCTCTTGATATTTTATTTTTAAAAATATAAAAGGGCATGGAATTCTTTGTATATTAACGACATATAATTACGTGCTTATTATTTTTTAAATTAAATTATGATGTTTTGAGAGTCTGCATGATTAAAAGAGGAGGAAATATTAAATTTACATATCTTGTTAGTCATTTGAACAGGCTTACTTAATTTTTGGTTTCGATTGTAATTTTGATTTTATTTTACGTTTATAATTATCTTTCTTCTTTAACTTTAACCATAACGTTGTCACACGACATCATTCAACTCAATAATGTTGGCATCATCAAAAGTGCCACGTGATGTTACTAGAGATTAAAATTAAAAACTGATATATTTATAGAAATAAAAATAAAAATAATATGTTTTGTGAAACTAAATTAAAATTAAAATATTTATAGTAACTAAAAAAATAATATATTGATAAAGACTATGAAAAATATATTTACGAATAAGAAAATAAATAATGATATATTTTACAAAAGCATATATCTTTAATATAACACTAAAATTGAATGATAATTATTGAATATTTTATATATATTAGTATTGAATCTAATTATTTGTTTGAAACATTACTAAATCAATATGTTTAACTTCAATATAATTTATTACTTTTTTTATATTATTCAATTGCAGTAATGCATATTATTATTGAAATTCATAACAGTAAACTAAACATACTTTTTCATATACTTAAATATTTTTTCAATTATTATTTTTAATTAACGTCAATCTTTATTTATTTAAAATAGAACTACCAAGACGATTAACTTAAAAAACTTGTAAAATAGATTAAGTTAAACAAATGTAAAGGAACGCAAAAAGAGTTTACTACTTTTTGAGAATAAATATATAACTCCTTAAACAACCACAATTCATATTTTAAAATAAAACAATATTTTTATTTTAATCTCCATAAATACAATATTTTTATTTTAATCCTTATAAATACATATTATTTGAGTCATTGTTAATAATTTAATGATATTATTATTAAATTGATGTATCATATAGTTTTATTGTCATTAAGGCACAAAATTAACAGAAAAAAAAAACTAAAAAAAAGATAATATAGAAATTAAAACCAAAAGCACCCTAATCATTATGGGACCAGTTTTATATAATACATAATTGATTGTTTTGCTGGAAATAAAAAAATAATCATTATGGGACCAAAAATTAACTAAGCCCTTTAAATATATGTTCCCAAGTTAGTTCCTTCAGGAAGTAGATTCCCACTGTTCTTCACATGGTCAAATGGTAATTGATAGCTCTATGATTGCTGGTCACTTTTCGTCACTCAACATGGAAGAGAAAGAAAAAGGAAAAGAAGGAAGGGTAATGATGCCGATTAACTAGCAAGATAAGTCATTTATCACGTTCTTTAATGCAAAAGTTTTAGATAAAAAGCACACAGAAAAGTGTCAAAGTAAAGCTTGTTCAATTTATCAACATCCACAACTATACTTAAAGGTATTTCTCTTTTACCAAATCTATCATCTGAACATAAAAAGGTATATTATATTTAATAATTACAAACTAAAATAAAAAAAAAAAGTTTGATGTTTTTTACTTTTGATGCTTTAAAAAACTATTATTTTCTTATTGCATGTATATATACTTCTTAGTGATACATATTTTTTATGTATATATTATGTAGTTACAATTAATCCTAATAGTTAATATATTATGTAGACATTAGGATAAAATGATTGATTAATTGATGCGATGGAAGGCATAGAATGAAGCGTGGATGGTGGTTAATTAAAATAATTATTAAAGGGTGGAAGGTTAAGCGAAAATTGAGTTGCTTAAGCCGAGAAAGATCATATGAAAAAGAGTAATGAGATATGAGGACCAAATATTGCACCGAAAGTCAAATGCTTTATATGGGACACAGTATGTGCATGCTAGTAATGCTCCACTAATCATATTTCCCACTAATAATCTTTTATAGGACTTATTAGGATCACCACAATCGGGTTAGCTAGGGTAACAATAATATCATGCTCGTATGAATCCATTACGGATTTTCAGTAATTATGAGTTTTTAATAGTAGTTTAATCGGGTTTAACAAATTTTACAATAATTAACTTTGGTTTTAGTGTATAATTAAGTTACATATTTTAATTGTATGATTTATATAATAAAAAGTATAATATATTTCAAAATTACACCTGGTTTGTCTTAGTGATAGAATAAGATGAATACAATATCAAAATTATACCATATCAAAATTAGATGTGTAGTTAAGTGTGCCAATAAAATTAAAAATAAGAGTTTGTAATGTTTGTATTTAAAAATGTTAACTATCGATAGAGACATACCAACAAGAAAAATTTGTATTTGAAAAGGAAATTGACATGATTATACATGTAAATTTAGTCTTATATTAAATGAAAATAAAAAATTTGAACAACATACAAAAAGAAATATAATTTATAAATCTATTGTCTTAAAATTTTGAAGAGGAAAGATAAGTTTAATTTATGTCTCAAAGTGTATGTGAGAGATTTTCTATCATCTTTCCATAATAGTTAATGAATATGTGATATAATAAATACATCATAAACTAAGAATATCTTTTGCATTATTATAATATATTTTCAATTGTTGGTCATATCTTGCATTAAATTGTGATTTCTTAATTATGTGTTTAACCCATATTAGTGATATGGAAAAAACACTTTATTGAGTGATTTTAAGGGGTTATTGACTTTCGATTGAAATAAACTAGCATGGTTAAAAAAAATTAGCAAAATTGTCCCTACAAAGTTAACTGTTGCATAATTCTTAATACTGAGTAGTTTATAGCAGCTCTATCAATTGATACACGTTCTCAAGGACAAATACAAACACTTCAAATCATGTGTCAATACCGAAATTAACGACGGTCTTGCATGCTTTGAAAAAAATGTAAAGTTTGACACAAAGAGGAAGAAACGAATTTAAAGTAGAATGTGCAAGCTGGAATTTTGAGAAAGGAAATGCAAATTGTGTGTTTTTTAATTCCACTATTACACATGATGATGATATACATGACAACAAAATGGGGTTGAAAGCAGTGGGAGCATCGTTTGACGTGTGGTGAGACGTAGCATTGTCTGATACCTAGAGTGCGGTGATGTATGAGAATGGAGAGAAATTTTTGGGTGCATGAGCCAAATGGTTTGTAAATGGAAATATGATAATGGGCATGGGTGTGAGGAAGATATATAGATTGAGAAATTGAGTGGTGATTACGTGAAGCAAACGGTGTTTTGATGTTGGGACTAGAAAGAAAGTGTGACGTATTTCATGTATCTGTCTTTTTATCCTTAATGTTTGCAACGCACGTTAAAAGACAGTGATATTTGTTTGTGTTGCTTCTTTGGTGATGATGATCTTCCCTCAACCATGCAAAAGCATTGCACATGATATCATGCCAACAAACTCAGACACCAAACCCTATTTGCGTGCCGTTTCTTACTTCTTTCCAACCAAACCCAACATGCAATTCCTTCCCACTCTGCAACTTCCATGCTATATATTTAATTCATCATCTCTAAGTTTTTTCTTCTTCAAGTCATTCAAATTCTGTCATTTTCATTCTTTTTTTAATCAGTTCTGTTCTCGTAATCAGTATCCCTATGTGTGATTCTTAAGGTAAGATAATCAAATTGTTATCCTATTTATAACATTTCTTTTGGCTGTTTAAAAAAAATAACATTTCTTTTGATATAATAACAGTAGATAGTTGAGCGTTACCCCAATATTATGTTCTCGAAACATTGCTTCAGGTTCAACTTTCGCCTGAATGATTCTTTCTTGATAAATGAGAACGAATTTTTAATTATATGCTTTTGCTACTTTGTTACACATGTTAAATAATTGAATTTCTTGATCAAAAACTGGTTACACGATGTGGAGTTTTAGCCCGAACTGTTTCCACAGGATTCTGTAGCATCATTTTTATAGCTTAATCAGACATTATCTGTTACATAAAAGAAATAGATTTTGAAAAAATAAAAAATAAAAACAATTAAATAGGTTGACTTTACATTTATGAAAAAATATATTAAGTCTCGTAGATCGGTTTATTTATTTATTTAAATATAATAAAATTAATATAAATGTTATAATTTTATATTTAATATTTTCATATATCTTATACCATAAATAAAATAAATATTTAATATAAAATAGATTATCAATAAATAGTTTTTATTATATTTTGTTAAATTTATGTTTCATAATTAAATATATTGACCATCTTAATTTGTTAAACTTGACCTAATATTTATTTAAAATTCGGCTTGTTAACTTATATACACGTTATAAAATGAAAATTCATATAAATAAAATAATAAGCCAAACTGATCTTTCGAAAACAATCATGACAGAAAAAAAATGTCTAATAAAAAAATAGTTGGTTAGTTTAAAGCTTGATTTTTTTCCTAATATGTCATATGTATTTATACAATTAAAATTTGACATCATCTATTCCAACCCTCTAGATCCTCAATAGGGGTGGCTCAAGGCCCAAGCAAGTAAAGTATCCGTTTTAGGCCTCAAGGTCTCAAAGGCCTCAAAAAAATTTAATATGTTTTAGGCCTCAAGGCCACAAAAGTCTAAAAAAAAATTAATATGCTTTAGACCTCAAGCCCTCAAAGGCCTCAAAAAAATTTAATACTCATATATTATTATAAAATAAAAAATATTTAATTTTAAAATCATACTAAAAAAATTTTAATTAAAAATTTAAATATTTTAACATACTTTAAGTTTACATTGGTGCTATAAATATTATTTAATGACTTTAAATTTATATTGTACTATAAATACTATTTAATGAATAATATTCTTGAAATTTTCTTCTAATAAATTAATAATATTTTAAAAAAAATTTCCTATCAAAACATTCTAATTTATCCATTCCTTATATTTCAACAGATTGATATCATCTTTTTATATGTCTTATCATTGTCTGAATCTTCCACTTCTCTCCTTCTTTCTTTTCTTATCTCATTTCTTCCTCTGTCTTTTTGTTTCTTCCATAATATTATTTCAATTTATTTTCAATTTCAAATTTCTTTCATTTTATATTTAATCATTCTATAGTGTGCATTTATGTGTGTGCCTTTACTTAGAGATTTTGAGCAGTAGATTGATTGAAGAAGAATTTGTGTTCACTTTGACTCCTTTTAAGTTATCAATATTTGGTAAAAATAATATGAGATTGATCAATTGATCCCAATTTGTTTTTATTTTTTCGTTATTGTTTAATTAATCTTAAAATAGTTTGTGCATATTTAAGGAAGAGAATTCAGAAGTTACAAATTATATTTAAAGACATACCAAAGGACATGATCACAAGATAATAGAAGTTACAAATTATATTTAAAGACATACCAAAGGACAGGATCGAATCATAATAGGAGATTTGAGACTCTTCGATCAAGTTTGTTGTCTTAACAATCAGGTTTTATCTTTTTAACTTATAAGTTATATTCACTGATCAAGTTTATTGTCTTGACAATGAGGTTTTATCTTTTTAACTTATAAGTTATATTCAGTGTGATATATATTATAATTTTTAATTTTATATAAAAATATATAAATATGGCAACTATAAAATTTGAATCAGGTTATTCAAAACTTCAAAAAGAAAAATAAGAGTTGAACTTTTTGTTGAATCACAAAAAGGGACTATGGATAAATTTATAAGAATAAAAAAAAATGAATTAGAAAATGCAGGTGAGTCTTCTTTAAATGAAGAACATAACAATATAAATTTAGGTGAAGATAACAATATAAATATAGGTAAAGACAATAATAAAGTAGTCAACGAAGATAATAATTTTGATTTTCAAACTTAGGATAATAATTTTGATTCTCAAACTCATGATAGTAACACAAACTCAGGATAACGAAAATGAAATTATAAGACAAAATTATTCTAATATTAAAAATATCATAATTTAATTATTTTATTAATTTAAAAAAGACCTCATGTTTTTTATTCGCTTTATGCCTCTTAAAGCCTTGAGCCGCCACTGATCTCAATATGCAGTTGACATTTTAATATATTTTAAATTTTGATCAAAATAAATATTTTTACAATATTATATCCAATCACGTGTTATGATGTACACTGTAATATTATATCCAATCATTTTTTATCAAAATCCTATATTTTATTTTTTTTATTAGTTACATTTTCAACTCTATAAAAACTGTTCTCAATTAAACTTCTTAAAATGTGAAATTTTTATCTCTTTCGATTAATTCTGACAATAACAAAACATTAAAAAAAAAACTTAAATATTTTAACAGACAAAGAATTAATTTAAAAGTATACAGACTAATGACAGATTAACTTAATATATAAAAATGAAAAAAAAAAACACATTTCCTATTTTAAAAAATTACATGGAACTGCATAAAGCTCACTTTTTTAAATGCCCAACATGATTTATATTAATTATTATTCTTCTTAATTAAGCTCGCAAACAAATTTATATTTTTTTAATTTAATAACGTATTTTTTAATTTAATAACATATATTCAAATATTTTTTTATAAAAGATACCAAAATAAAAATAATTAATTTTATTTTATGTATCATTTTGATCTTTATTTTTTTTATAATATAAAACATAAATTAACAAATTATCAAATTTATTTTATTTTTCAATTGTTTAATATTTTAATTTTAGTTGTTTACTTTATTAAAATATAATTAAATATATAAATAAATATTAATAGTATAATTATTAAAATATTTACTATTATAAAAATGATAATCAATTATACAATACTTTCATAGAGAAAAAATGTTTAATATCACAATTCTTTCTCAATATGTGTTTTATATTCTATAATTCATTAATTTTGACATGGTCTTTTTATCTTTATCTGAGTGTGAACCTTGAACTTATTAATCCAAACATACTTTATATTATCATTTTATTGAACCTTGAACTTATTAATCCAAACATACTTTATATTATCATTTTATTTATTCTAATAAAAGTCCTACAACTTTTGGAACTAGTAAGGATAAGGATCCTCTAAATATGAAGATGACAGGATAAAACATTGAAAAAGGTATTGTATACGGCTTTTAACGCGGCAAATGCCACCATTCCGATTCATTCATTAGGTCACGCTAATCAAATCAAAGCGTCACAACAAAGATTGAACTGTGGCTACAGCTAAAATCCATGTCAATGGGAGCCACCAATGGTTTGGGTTAGGTTTATTTGTGGTAAATAAATATCTGTTTTGCATTTTTTTTTAAATTTAGTGTATAGGTTTTTTTTTTTCTTTGTCGGATTTGTAATTTTTCATTTATATTGGATATGTAATTTTAAAATATATAGAAAATTAAATTTATATAAATAAATTTAAAATAATTTATTATACACTTTTATTAAAATTTATTTTCTCTAAATTTTTAAATTGATTTTTTTTTCAAACATATTACACCAATTAACAATATATGATATATTAAAAATAGATTTAAACGCAATAACAAAGATTAAGTTCTCATTTTTTCTATAGAAGTCGTACCACTTAGTTATTTTAACGCAATAACAAAGAAAATTATTATGGTGGTTTCAACAAAAAGAGATTATGGTATGTTTTGTTAGCTTACTAAGATATTTTTTATTGTTTGACAAATTATATTGTTTAAAACTCTTTATTAGTCACTTTTATTTTAATTTGGTTTTGTATATAAGTTTTTATGATATATTATTAGTAAAATATCATTCTACATTAGCGTATAAAGACGGTTAAAAGTTAAACCGAGTAGTAAAAAACGTGATGATATTTTTGTAAATAAATGAACATACTTCACGTTGGTTTCACACAAACCGACGTAGGATTATATATCCAACCTCGGTTACAATATAAAACCTGTCATAGAAAGGACAGTAAAAATAAAAATTCAAAATTTTAAAATTTAAATTTGGCGCTGCATATATCACGTCAGTTATGAGGCTCCAACCGTGATATATACTACATACCACATCGATTTTTGGTATAAATCGACGTTATGTATGGTCTTAAAAATTGAGTGAAAATTTTTATAAAATTAGAATTCAATATCACGTCAGTTATTTATCCCAGAACTGACATAGTATGTCCCTCAAGTTAAAATTAGGGATTTCAAGAGAGATATTAACTCTTACGCTTACATTTTTCTCTTACGTTTTCTTCTACTTCACCTTCTCCTCCTTCACATTCTCCTCAACCTCGTTGCCTCCTCCTCAGCCTCGCTGCCCTCTCCTCTCAAAAGTGTGGTGTTGCTTTTATTTTCACTGGTTTTCATTGTATTTCGCGTGGTGCCACTTCTCACTGGTGTTCATTTGCATCTTTGTTGTTCATTGGTTTTGCTAGGGTTCGAGATGCTCCATTTTGGGCTTCTTCCACGTTTGTTTGATGTGTGCAAGCTTCTTGGTGGTCTCGATTGAATGCTTGGTTCGACACTCATTGTCTTTTCTCTTTGCAAGAAGTTAGCAATTTTGTAAAATTCATTAAAAATAGTTAGAAATTTATTTTTGACTAAATTTTTTATCAGCATCTTGATTTAGTATATATTTGATAGTAGAGTTCTTACATTGTATAGGTTTAGGGCAAAAAAACTTCAAATAACCATAACTTTTGATAGAGAGTTCGGATTGAGACGCTCCAAAAATGAAAGTTTCTTGAAATGGGGTAACGAAGCCCCTTGGGCCTCCATAAATTTCAAAATTCCATCGTTTAGGGTTTTTTTTATTTTTTTCTTATTTTTCATCCATTTTTTTAGATTGTAGCCTTTGATTTCACATATCTATACTTGCTAGAAAATTCTAAAATTTTGTTGTGGTGTTTTTTTAATTGATTAGAGATTTATCAACCTTTTTTTAAAAAAAATGACTTTTCACGTCGATTGTAAGCTCAAAACCGATGTGAAAAGTGTTCTATAAAAAATACCACGTCGGTTATAACCAAATAACCGACATGGTGTTGTCTCTAGAGCACTCCTCTAGACCATTTTAGAACAGGTTCATTACGTCGGTGCCTAGTTTACGTGCAGGTTGACAATATGAAGTTGGTTTGATAACCGACGTGGTGTTTGAAAACATTCAACGTCACCTTGGTCGACGTCGGTTCTAGAATCGACGCTGGTTCTGGAATGGACGTTAAGGGGCTCCCAAAATCGACTTTGAAAACCGTTTTTCTACTAGTGAGAAAAAATCATTGTTTGTATCAAGAAGTGTTGTCATGCGTTCAAACAACAATGTCAATCACTTAAGTCTTAACTTTAGTCTTAAGTAAGATATTTGTTAAAATAATCATCTCACGTTTATAGGTTTCATCTAAAGTGATAAGTGGTTCCTTAACCAAGAGTTTGAATTTCGAAAATTGTTTTGTAAATCAGTGTGGTTTGTGGGGGAGAATCAATGTTGATTCTTTATTCTCTAAAGTTCAAATTATAAGAATATACTTGATTAACTCCTTCATCTAAAACTAGTTTGCTTAAGTAACATACTGATTGTTATAATAATATATGTTGACGGTGTACCTTTATATATATATATATAAGAATAATGTATATGCGATGATACGAGATAGGATAAGATGAAATAATATACACATTAGGAATTTAAATATAAGTTTAAGTTTTATACGGAGTATAAATAATAAAATTGATCAATATATAAAAAATAAAATTTGTTAATTTATTTATTTTTAAAATTTAAAGTTGAAAAAAATGATTGAGATGATTTATTGTGTTGAGTCTATAAATCCTTTTTTAAAGACTCAACAGTTAATAGTTTATAAACCTCTTAATCTTTGTCACAAGAAAGCAAAGTTTATTATTAATTTATATGCGATAGTTATGAATGTTTAAGAAATTAATTCATCTTTTCCATTTACTGTGATTATATTATATAATTATAAACAAGTGATGTTGTAAAGTGAAATGAAATATGAAGTAACTAATATCTTTTTATTTCTTATTTTATATATATATATATATATATATATATATATATATATACTATGATAGAGATATATTTTGGAGCGTAACAAAATTTGCATTGCACAAGTAGCTATTTATGTTGTGCTAACTTGTAAGAAGTAAATATTTATTTCATATGACTAACATATAAATATAGTATATAATAATTAAAACATGCAATGAATAAATATTTCAAAATTAATAAACATTTTAAATTTGTGCAAATATTTTATATTATAATATAAGATTTTCTTAGTTATTGATAATTGATATTACATATATTAGTAGATATCAAATTTTTTATATTATAATAATTATTAAAATAAAAATTTTCATTATAATTTATATTAAGGTTATAAAATAATTAATGTATTATAACTATAAAACAATAACAACTTGTCCCAACAAAAAAAAATAGTTAAAAATTCTCTTGATTAACAGTTATAAATAATTGATTTTTTTTTAATTATGGTAACAATGACTGTAGTTTTACTAAGAGTAACAATTGATGAAGGATGTCGGCTAATAAAATAAATAGGGGTATATATTGATTGGTCATTACACTTTCACAATATTTTTTAAAATTCTGTTTTCATTATTTAATTTCTGTTCTGAATCTTGCATATAAAAATCTACAACAATAGAACACTCATTAATTTCCAGCAAGTCTTGAATTGTAATAATAGTATTTAACATAGTTAGCAGTGTGGAAGAAACAAGCTAACAAAGGAGGAGGGAAAGCAACAGAAACAGAAATAATTGAGATAAAACAAAGGATGGCATAGTCACTTTAAGAAAACTAAACTAAGGCATAACATAAATCCATGTTTGAGATGCTGTCTAAGTCACATTCACATGAATGTTAGCAACAGTTGTACTACCATCATACCCGCATATTTATTTCAGTATTCACTCACACACAAACACAAACCTGGCCTCGAAGTGTGAGTGGTCACATAGTCACACACGCACACATCCCTCCAAACCAAACCAAAAGGATTAATAATGCCTTGGTGGCATACAAAGGACACACATACCCATTTGAAATGACATCAACATCTTTCCCTCAAAGGGTCGTATCTGGCAGCTGAGTCAATATTCCCCTCTCCCCACTCATACTTCTCTCCATTAATTATTTGAGTTAAACAGCAAATAACTGTGTTTGCCATTGGAGCCTAATCAAAAAGGAGAGGGTGACAAATAATGGCTGGTGCACTGCTCAATAAATAGCATTAGCCATTACGTGTGTGAATGTGAGTGTCACGATCATGTGCGAGGGTGTTGAAATGAGTAATTAAGAGCCCACACATCGTACATGTATTATGAAGAACTGCAAAATCGGACACCCAGACACCAAAAGCATGTCTGTGTCACATGCCTCAGGCAGCCCTATGCCTTCATTAGCTCAGTCCTGCACGTGAACAAACCCCTTAGAAGGGTGGGAGCGACCCATTTCATTCCCTCCCTCCCATCAACTCAATTTCTGATGTATCTAGAATATTCCTCCAACATCTTTCTAATCATCTATCTAATCCACTTTACTCTAAATAAATTTCTCTATGTAACTCTGTATCTCACTTCCCCAACATTTATGTATTCAAATCCAAATTATTAGGTCTTGTACATCTTCGGATCAGGACTCTGATGTGGAAAAATTAAATCTTGTAACGTGTTTTTAAGTGGGACACTTTTTTTTGGACAAAACTAATTATCCATTTACTCTGTTCTCCCGATTTTTGGGATAAATAATTATGGCCAGTGTTCTAGAAAAAGTGGGTGGCGGCTCCTCGAAAAAACACACCTTCGGGAAGCAGCCTTTTCAAATATGTATATGCCCTGTGTTCGGATCATGGTATTTAGAGGAATTTTTTATTAAAGTTGTTGTTGTCATTTTATGTCTGTTTATTTTCTCGCTTTTCTGTTTATTTCTGTATATTGAGTAAAAGATGATAAAATATATAACATTTTGAATCGTTCATATTTGGGTTTTGTGTAAATTTTTCTTTTCTTTTAAATATATCGGGTTAATTTTTTAGTTTTACTTGTATATGTGAGTTTCGGTAATTGCATGTAAGATTTGAGTTAAATAAATGAATTTTTATTAATTTAAATTTATAGTATATATTTGGTTTGCAAATCAAGTCTTAGAAGGATAAATAAAATAACTTTTTAAACCTTTTTAAGTGTTTGAAACATACGATTGAAAAAAAATATTATCAAGATAAGGGAAATTAACTTAGTTTGTAAAATTTATTAATTTAAAAGATCTATATAAAATTGAGAAACTTAATCAAAACTTATTTAATAATAATTGGAGACTTTGTGTCTGGAATAGATAATATATCTTATTATGAGTATTGTTGTTGGCTTTGATAGTGCAACAATAACTACTTTTGATGTGTATTAAAGTTTTTTATGACTTATTATAAATTATAATAGAATTTAAATGCTGACAAAAATAATTGACTTTTTTTTTATTCTTATTGAAAAACCCAAGCCAGATGGTTTTGTTGTTTTTTTCTTTTACATCTTTCATACAAAACTGGTTAATCTAACCTTTGCTGCGACTCAAATTTTATAATAAAGACATATGATATTGAGTCTGAGACATTTTTAATTGTTTTAAATTATAAATTTATAAAATTGTCGCCAATTAATTAGTAATGTCTTGTAGTGTAATATTTTTAAGGTGTTTGTAAAGTAATTAATACCCTTTGTGTTTTTTCTATCGCTTATAAAATATGTAAATATGATTCTTTTAGGGTCCATTAATTTTGCTAGCTATCAATTTATAAATGATTTTAAAAGCCATATAAAGATCAATTAAAAAATTTAAATTTTTTCTAACAAATCCAATCCAACCTATGAAATATTGGTTTTTATTTGAACTTTACATTACACGCAAATTGAATCACATATTATTTTTGTGTTATTTAGATAATTTTTTTTAAGAACTTATCTAAACTACATCACGAACACCTAAAGTGATTAATATGTGTCAAGAAAAAAAATCATATGTAATACCATTATGCTGTTTATATATATATATATATATATATATAATAATTGTATATGTATATATATAATATCTACAATTTTAAAAAATTATATCAATTTCTAGTCGTTAATATATTATTTCATGGTTTATAATATCATAAATATATCAACTTTAATACATTAATGATAATTAATATTATTTTTTTAAATCAATTAAATAATTTTTAAGATAAATAAATAATTACCAAATATAATACTAGACTAATGTTGGTAGATCAAGAAAGAAACATTTTTTTACCTCATATAGAGAATAGCAAAAATATTTATCATTACCAGCATCTTTAACCCCTGCCTTAGTAAGAAAATCAAGATGTTAACGTAGTCTACCTAGTTATGAACTAATATATTATAATATATTATGTTTGAATAATTTATTTTTAATGTATCAAATAACATACCATTAATATGAGATTTGGAGTAATTTGTCTTATATCAAATTTATTTCAAAATTATATAATTTTGTGAGTGTTTTATATGAATAATTATTTTAAAATCTGTTTATTTTGATAAAACTCTCGCAAAATTATATTATCTCGAAGAAAAATAACCCTCGTATCAGACCCAAAGTTAATCTAAAGACCACACATTATGGAAACACATAGTCTTGCAACTTTCAAGCAAGCATTATCTTATTAGGTCCATAAATATGTATAAAAGCTAAAGATGTATTTATCTTGGTTATTTTTAGTAACTTCGTATATTTTTATTGCATTTTTTTAATCGATAAATTTTTTAAATTAGTGTAATTTTTCTATAAAATTTTAAAAGTAGTATAATTTTTTTTTAAATTGGATAAATCGTGTAAAGATTACACGATATCATTGTGAATAAATCGTGTAATTATTGTACGATTTAAGTTAAAATGATGTAAAATCGTGTGAATAAAACAGGATTTTAGTTAAATAAATTTTAATTAACTAATTAATTAATTAAAATAGTTAGATTACTACAGGATCTCAGGGTGATTAATTCTCCCGCCCTTCCTCTCCTGTTTTTTGTATGTTGTATTGGATTGTACACAAAAATATTAGCATAGTGATGAAGCAATTTTGAAAATTTTGATAAATATGTAATGATTGAAATTAATTATCAATTTAAGTAATTGAAATAAGATGTAGAGTTAATTTTAATAGAAAAATAGTTAGCTGTTGTGAATAAAATTTATTATAATATAGTTAAATAAAAAGAAAATTTGTATATAGTAAAAATTTAAATTATTTGAGTTAAAGAAGGTTAACACTTTTTAGGAAATAACAAAAGTAAAGTGGTTAGTTTTTAAAGTTATTTATATCTTTCTCTTTCTTAAAACTAGTAAGATAGTTAAATAAAAAGATAGTTTTTATATGGTGAAAATTGAAATTATTTAAATTAAAAAAATGTTAAAACTCTTTAAAAAATGACGAAAGTAAACTGGTTAGTTTTTAAAACTTATTTAGATTTTTTTTTCTTCTTAAAACTAGGTCCTCTCTTTTTTTTTCTCTTTTATAAAAATAATTATTGCTGTAATTTTAACAAAATTTCTAAACTACTTCTGTTTTTTTTTTTTTCTTTTATAAAAATTCTCAAAATTATTTAAATTTTTTTCTTCACAACAACTAACTATTTTTCATTCAAATTAACTTCACATCTTATTTCAATTATGACAATTAATTTCAATCATTACATATTTCTCAAAATTTTTAAAACTGCTTATCCATCACTATACATTAATTATATGTGTACAATCCAATACAACATCCAAAAACACATGAGAGGAAGAGTGAGAGAATTAATCACCCTGAAACCACTTGTCTAATAATTTTAATTAATCAATTAATTGGTTAATTAAAATTTATTTAACTAAAATCATGTTCTCTTTTTATGATTTAACATAATCTTAACTTAAATGGTATAATAATGATGATTTATTAATAATGATATTGTACAACTTTTGCATCATTTACCTAAATTTGAAAAAAAAAATTGTATCATTAGAATTTCACACAAAAATTATACTAGTTTAGAAAATTTGCCTCAATCACTTGATTATGTTTCATTAAGTACCTTAACATAAGGAGATATAGAAGAAATCTAAATATCATCTTTCGATCGATTTCTAATTATGTTTATGAAATAATGATAAAATTTTGAGACGGTTTATTAAATATATTTTCACAGATAAAATATAAATGATATGCTAAGAGGATTATATTTTTAATTACTTTATTTTTTTTAACCAATCTAGCAAACGTAAGATTTAATACTTAATATTTCAAAAAAAAATTATATTGTTTAATATTAAGTTTATTTTAAAATATGCAATTTATTCAATAGACACAGGTTGTGATTTTGCTTAATTCTTTATTTTTTTACTATATCAAATTTAGGGAAAAAATCATCTGGATATATTTGAAAAAATTAATAGTATTTGAAAATATTTTACATTTTTAATAATTTTATTATAATACTAAATTAGTTTTAACAATTAATAATGTTGATTGTTTTCTTAACTTTTTTTTTACACGTTTTTTTTATCATTTTTATGTTTGTCAAACCCAACCAATTTTACTGATTCAATTATGCGTAAGAAAGTATTCTCAATGAGTAATAGTTTAAAGATAATGCTTTTGTTGGGTAATTATATCATTATAAAACTTAATAAAAAGTCATTTTATAATCATTTTTTATGTAGATATTTTTTTATAATTTTAATGTAAAATTTAATAACTGTTTTTTTTTTTGTGTTGGTAATTATTATAATAATTAGTTTTTAATTACAAAATATTTTATTTATTATTTACTATTATAAGATTTAAGGTTATTGCATGCACTCAATTTTATTTTATTCAAAAATTTATTTTCTAATACACACTTCTATAAGTTCTCTTCATGTTTAAAAAATATTAGAATTTTGTGTGTCGTCACATGAGGAGGTACTAAGATAACAAAAAAAGGAAAACAATATATTTTGATTAAAGTTTTGATTCAGTAAGTGATTCAATCTCTCTCAGGATATTTTTTTTTCTTGTGATGTTTGGTAAAGATGAAATATCATTGGTACAGGGATTGAGTTGCTAAAGAAAATCTTAAGTAGGGGAAATATACTTCTAAATAAGAGCAGTTAATATTTATATATTGCTTTGGATGTGTAATATTATATTAGATTTGAGTGTACTTATATGTTTGGATTATAATTTTATAGTGTTTGGTGTAAAACACTATAAATTATGTTAATTATTGGAATTAAAACAATAGTTTGGAGTTGAATTGACATTGCATACGTCTGATTGTAGCTTAAATATTGAAGTTTGAAGAAATTTGGTAAGTATTGGGTGTTAAAGTTGAGATTGTTTTCTATATAATTGAAGAATGCTATTTTCAGACTTGATAAAGTATGAAAAATTATACGAGAATACTATAAGGATAAATAACAAAATAATAATATTATTATATCATACTAACGTAATAAATGTCTGATTATTATTAATATGTGTCGTGAAAAGAGAGGTTTGTCATGTAAAAACGTGTGTGTCCACATTACTTTTATGGTGTTATTTGGTTGTTCTGGCAATGAAATGAATTTGGATGTAACAGTAACAGTGAGGAACATAATAAATCACAGTGATAAGTTGAAAAACCAAAAAGCGATTGACACGAACCTCACAAGCAGTTGAATGAAAGGGAAAGAGGGAAAAAGAAAAATGTTAAATGAAGAAAGTGTAGAAATTAGAAAGATTTACGCAAGATGACAGAAAGTGTTTAAGGTGTGTACGATTAGTTGCCCGATTGTGATAGATGTCATTATTTTGTATCTCATTAAAGATGAGTCCACTCACTAAATTGCTGTATGCTTTTTCCACTAAAAAACAATTTCTTTTCCGATCTATACCTCACTCGGAAATATAATTTGCTGCCCACATTTTCGTAAAAACATCAATATAATTAAACCCCACAAACAAATATTCAAGATTTTTCCTCTCAAAAATAGAGGGTTAATTAATTTTGGTTGCGTTTGTTGTATGCAGTTGTAGGATTGAATTGGGCTTTGCCCCACATTGTATTTTTGTGCTCGTTAATTAATGCCTTCAACATTAAGAAGGGAATCTGTAGAAAACACTTGAAAATGATATTTTGCACCAAAACTCACACAATACAGGTAAAATAACCAAATAAATGCACAAATTCTTTACCCATACCATCCCAAGTACAATTTCACAACCATTAAGAGGCATCTCCTTTATCTTAGTCACTGCTAATCAATCATAGTTTTACATACCTAGTTTGAATTTCATTAATAGGAGAGGATATAATGGTCCTTGTACTTTGTCACAGAAAGGTGTTTCATGTTAGGATTTGTTAGTTATAATAATAATTTATTTTATCTTGTAGAAAATGAGAGGGATAAGAAAAGGGAAATAAGGAGAAGGGAGAGGGGCAAAGTGGGGAGAGAAAAAAGAAAAGAAGTTTTGGTCCATGATTCATGATCATCGTCATCGTGCGTATCTAAAACATCTTGAAATCTATCTTTGACCGTCGTACTCTCTTTCTCTCTCTGTGTGTGTTTTTAATTTTTTCTCATCATCACCCTTCGCCTTTTCGCCGCTGTTGCAGACTCTGCTCAAAAACACAGCCACCACACACGAACACACTTTCACTCACTTCTTCTTCACCCATAGAGAGAAAAGAATAAAAATATCTCCATTTTGCCCCTCTTTCACCCACAACACAACCCAAACACATCTCTATAAATATTATAATTTCGCCATTCATTAAGCATAGCAGCGGAAAGAGAAACGAGTCTCACACTTATCTTCTTCTTCCTCTGATTCTGATTCCATTCATCATTCATTACTCTGATCCCACGGCTGCGATCTTCTCGTTTCTCCAATCGTACGGCCAGGGGTCCTTTGTCTGCCCAACTCACACCTTCTCAGCTTTCTCTCTCTGCGTAAGTCTCTCTCTCTATGCAACAGCGCAACAAAGCCTTTATTATAACCTGCTTTTTCGCTCTCTCTGTGTATAACCTCTTTTTCGTTACGAATCATATCATATCCGCATAATATCTATCATCACTCGCACGCACACACTCACACGCGCACTCCGCTTTGCGTTCTTTCTCGATTGTGCTTCGAATCTACTTCCTCTCCTGACATTCACTGTACCGTTTTTCCTTCTTTTCGCTTTTTATTCCTCCCTTTTCCGTTTTCGCTTCCTTCAATTCTTCCATTTTTCTTTTCCTTTCAAAAGTTGCTTTTTTTCGGCCACCCCACTTCGCCCTGCTTCGATTGCTATTGCTTTCGCTGTTACATGCATCCATACGGGCTTCAATTACGCGTTGCCGTAATGGGTTTTGCTTCTTCTGCCAGATTTAGATCCATCGTGCTGATGTAACCGCCTTTGGTAATTTGCCTTTGTTCAGAAATTGAATGCTTTTCTAACGTTTGTGACGCAATGCGTTTGAAATTAATGAGTGTTTTCTATTTTTTTTAAATAATAATATGCTTTTGGCTTCAATGGTTTGTTGAGTTCGCTCTTGATGGGGATCCGTTGATTACTCAGTTTGATTCTTTGTGATGCGGATGCATGTGGTGTCATATATGTGTTAAGATGCTGATGGGTAGTACTGTGTTCAAGATATTGGCGAGTTCTGTTATATACTGTAGAATTTGTGATGGACTGTTGGGCTGTCAATCAATGATTTTTCTCAGACACAAAAAAAAGCACATTGAATTCTGTACCAGATACTACTTTGGGTTACAAATTTGGGGCTTCTGTGGATTTGCGTGAGTTTGTTTAGTTTGGCCTGTAATTTTGAACCCTAAGATGGTTTTGTTATACATAAGTTACTTTTGTTTTACTTGTTGGTTATGTATTTAGTACTCAAAGGATAACAGATATTAACCTGCGGTCCCTTGCAATACTGCTATTCTAGTTTTTCGAAAAGACTTCTGGTTTCATGTTTTCATGGAGCTGTCTTGTTTAGTCCTAGTTTGTGATTATTATGCATGTGTTCAATTTTTTTTACTGAGATACAATGACATGTGTGGACTCTCTTTATTTCTTGTTTATTTAATTAATATACATACATATATACGTATGTATATATCATGTCACTGAAATGCAATTACACACAGGTCTTTAGCACTAATCTTGTTAATGCTCCATGTGTTATTCAATTGTGAATAATAAATGTTTGGTGTGCTTTTATGTATGATGCTGTCTTTCATTGTTTCCATCTTCTGGATTTTTAACGAATTAAGCGGATGTCTTTATATATTCATAATACAACACGGGGGCTATTTGTCATAGCATCTCTAAATGATCTTATTTCTTTGATTTTGATTGTAGGTAGAGAGTATAGCTTCTGTGGAACACTGAATATGGAGTCCAACGGTCATGCAAGAGTAAAGAGAAATGATATTATTAAAGAAAATGGTAATTCTCATTTGTCAAATGTAGATGATGAACATGATCCATGGACAGCTTGGGCATACAAGCCTCGCACCATCACATTGTTACTTATTGGAGCTTGCTTTCTCATGTGAGTGTCTAGATGGATAAATTAATGTTAACTAGTGGTGTATTTTTATCTACTTGGAAATTTTGTTCTTCAATAAAATCAAATTTCTTCCGCCTACTTAATGTTTTTTATACCACTGTTGTATATGCCAGTTGGGCAAGTGGAGCACTTGATCCAGAAAGAGATGCATCTGGTGATCTTGTTACTTCTGTTAAAAGGTTTGGTAATTTTAATTTGATTACTTCTCATTTCGTTGTGCTTATCATTTTGCTGAGTACAACATATGCTAAATGCCGGCACAACTGTTTCTCTGTAGGGGTGTATGGGCAATGATTGCTGTTTTTCTTGCTTATTGCCTGCTGCAAGCTCCTTCTACGTGAGTAATCAGAATGAATTTATCTTGTTTAGTTCGGTATTTTCCATTTACATGTTGTTTTGGGACGTGTATATTAGTCTAGTTACTTTTTTTCCTTTTATTATATTAAATTTAATTGAGTTTAGATTTAGATCCCAAACGAGTAAGAAGATATTCCTTATTTTCGGTGACTTCCTACATTATTGGATTATTTTCTTGCCTATATTTGGAAGGGGAATGGGTATCTAAACTTTTAGTTTCAGGTTTGAGAGATGGTATTGGAATAATTTAATTCCAGGGTTCATAAGTTAATTTATTTCACATTTAAAGTCAAGAGTTTATGTTAAGAGAATAAGGCAACCACTTTATACTCACAGACCACTGTTTGAAGATAACTGGGAATCCAAAGTGTTTATTTTTGTTTGACGGGCGTTCTTTCTATACAAATTTTAATATAGTTCTGCTTAAAATGGTTTTTGCTTATGAATATGTAAGAATATTAACATAGACGATAATATAAACATGAGTTTGTCACTGCCTCTTGATAGTGTATGACGGTGGAAGAGTAATGATATTAGTAGAGTTTTAGTTCAGCTGAAGTAGATGAAAATTTTCTCGAGACTATTACCTGAATAAATGTTTTCCCATTTTCTTTCAGGGTTCTTATTCGGCCACATCCTGCAATTTGGCGCTTGGTTCATGGGATGGCTGTTGTTTATCTTGTTGCCCTCACATTTTTACTTTTTCAGGTTGGTTTCCATATCTCAGTTTGACAATTCTTGTTGTGTAAAGTTGAAGCAATTTTGTCAAGCTTAGATTTACTGCTTTGAAAAAAATAAACTTTGCACTGGATTCTTGCTTACTTTTTTGATTTGCATCTGTTAGCTTCCTCTAACTTCATGTGTGTCTTCTGAGGCATAATAAATATATATCATTTGTTGCTCTGTTTCCAGCAAGTGAAACTAACATGTATTCTCAATTTTGTCCCTACAGAAGCGTGATGATGCTCGACAGTTTATGAAGTTTCTTCATCCTGATCTTGGTGTTGGTAAGTCAATCCGATTATTTTTTTAGCTTTGAACTGGTTGGAATTAATTCATTATGTATGTGTTGTATTTGGAATTTTAAAACATTTTAGGTTAGTCATGGATCAGCCTGTTTCCTTCAGTTTAAAAATTTGTCATTACTGTGTGATCTTGGCAGAACTTCCAGAAAGATCTTATGGCGCCGACTGCCGTATATATCTGCCTGAAAACCCTGCAAGCAGGTTTAAGAATGTTTATGTATGATTTCTTTCACAACCTTTGATTTTCTGCATCCTCTCCTAAAGTTACTTTATACCATTATCACATTTGGATCTAACACGGGGCTTGTATTATGTTTCATTTTCCAGGAGACACTTTTTGATGAGTTTGTTCTAGCTCATGTTATTGGGTGGTGGGGGAAGGCAATATTGATTCGTAATCAGCCCCTTCTTTGGGTGTTATCGATTGGTTTTGAGTTGGTGGAGGTAAGCCCTGATACTTATTCGATTAATACACTTTTTTTTTTTTTTTTTATATTTTGAGATAGGTGGTTGGGGGTTTGTGCCTCCATGAAGCTTTGACCTTTTTGTTGCGTTGGAATAACTATACTATCGGATTGCTTACAAAGTATTCTATGCTCGCATTTTCAGTATACTTTTCGTCACATGTTGCCAAATTTCAACGAGTGCTGGTGGGACAGTATTATTCTTGACATCTTGATCTGCAATTGGTTCGGTAAGAGTTTTGGATCCATTTTTGTTTTCTTTTTGGCAAGTTTCAAACATTACCTACGGTTTATTAGTTGAAGAATGAACTTATTTATTGTACCACCATAATTACAGATTGCATCTATAGACATTCATTTTGTCAACAAAACAAAAACAAATATTGATTTTAAAAACATGACCAGACCCTTAAATGTTGAAAAACTGTAGGATTCTAACATCTAGTGAATGCATCTTCACTGTTTCAAGCTTAAAAGTATATGAAAATTTCTCTGTCTAGTTGTTTAAACTATCTTGGATAGGAAACTGTTAAATATCGCGGGTTGACTACGAACCTTCGATGGAATTCATTTTCAAATTCCTTTAGATCTTCATTCTACAATGAAGCTTCAAGGAATTAATTGTATTGACATTTTTTAACTCTGTCCAGGAAGCTATTCAAGCCTATACTTAGTCTAGTTTAAAATTTACTACAAGTTTAGCTGTTTTATTTCTAAACAATTTGCTCATCCCAGAACACTCAGTACATCATTTGAGTTTTAGTGGTTCTTTAAGTATCATAGTTCATGATTGTGGTGGTATTGAGTAAACTCTTGCATTGAATTAATTTTTTTTGGATTTTAAATTGTTTCAGCTGATTATAACATCTGTTGAATTAATTAATCTGCAGGAATTTGGGCAGGAATGCATACTGTTAGATACTTTGATGGGAAAACATACAAATGGGTCGGTCTAAGCCAGCAGCCTAATATAATTGGAAAAGTATGTTTGTCTGTCATCAGTTATTTCATTATGCTTGAGTGTTTGATTCCTATTGAAATTGAAATAACTAAACTTATTGTCTTTTTCTTTGCCTGCTGGAGCAATAGCCAATTGCCTATGCTCTGACAGATGTTTTTACTAAAATTGTCCTTCTTTAATCTTGTAATAATAATCTAGTACAATTCACTTCATCTCACCATCTCAGACAATGTTAGTTAACTATTAGTAATTTATTATGATTGCTAAGGAGACTAAATGTATGTGACTTGATTGATCTATGTTACTTGATATTGGCATTAGGTGAAACGAACATTGGGTCAATTCACACCGGCTCAGTGGGACAAAGACGAGTGGCATCCACTTCTTGGTCCTTGGCGTTTCATTCAAGTGCTTAGTCTTTGCATTGTATTTTTGACAGTAGAGCTCAACACATTCTTTTTGAAATTTTGTCTCTGGATACCTCCTCGAAATTCAGTTGTCATATATAGGTTGATTTTGTGGTGGTTACTTGCAATTCCAACAATTCGTGAGTACAATTCATACCTTCAGGACAGGTATATATTCCCATGTTTTCTATTTATATATTGTCTATTGAATGTTGGTGAATGGCATTGGCAACATCCTAACGAGTTCTTGACATTTTATGTCCATATATTGTGATTTGTACAGAAAGCCAGTGAAGAAGGTTGGAGCATATTGTTGGCTCTCTCTTGCCATCTGCATTGTGGAACTTCTGATTTGCATTAAGTTTGGACACGGTACGTAGGTATCTTGTATAAATCCTTGTATTGTGTGTCATATTTAGAGGTTAGCATTGATAATTGTTTAATTCACTGATTGCGTACATGATGGTCGTGTTTCCACAGGCTTGTATCCTAAACCAATGCCTATATGGCTGGTAATATTCTGGTCGAGTGTTGGAGTGGCCATTGTTACATTTTTGCTTTTGTGGTCTTGGCAAATCCATCGCAGTCTAGGGAACAAGAAGAGGCGATAATTTTACTACTATTGCAGTTGCAATATTATTCTTTGATTGATTCCTTCCTCATTTTTATGGATACCAATCCATAGCCATACACACATGGTGTAAATACTATCATCAACCTCATAATTAAATTGTAAATGAATATTAATTCTCCTAGCTTAGTGTAGTGGATCACAGTTTCTTTGGGCGGCAAATATTAGTTCCAGCAGCTGGTAGAGAGGTGCACCTGTTATTTATGAGGCTTGCTTTTTGAATAGGTTTCCACCATTGGTAAATTGGCCAATTTCTTTCCCTTCCATCGGAATTAATCATCTGAAACGTGTGTATCCAGTCATTTTAATGAAATTTTGAGTGAAGAATGTTTTTGCTTCAGCAATTGTCTAAATTTATCATGAATTATTAGGAATATTATTAGGCAACCATTTGCAGTATCAGTGATCATTTCAGATTTAATATTTTATCGTATGATATAAAAATAACTACACTACAAAACTGAACATTTGCTTACTAATATTTTTACTGGATCTTTTATTCTTTTTGCATGCAAGTATATAATTTAAAACTATTTTCACCAAAAAGGAGACAATAAAAATCGTTTAACTTTAATCATGCAGAACAAAGAATAGTGCTTGAACAGTTACGTAATAATGCATGCACCGAAGCATGTTGGTGTTTACGTAATAATGCGTACACAACGGCGTGGTTCAGAATTTTATTAGAGGGAGGCAATACAAGGTAAAGAGAGCATAACGATAGATTTAGTATAACTTCAAAGTGTTGTGTTGGAAAGAAAGAAAGGACAATAACACTCGAGTAAAACCGTGAGAGCTATTAAAAATAAGAGGAAAAACATCTTGTTGTAAGGGTGCCTTTTTACATGTTTATAATTGTTTCATGTCTACTATTGAAGTTGCTCCTAATGTTGCTTTTTCAATATGGAGATGCCTTTCGTTATTTTAGTGAGATCTGCTTTTACTTCCATTTGTCGGAAACCATTTTTATTTTAGTTTAAATCATAATATACCTTATGAACACAATTTACAACTAACTAATCACATTTTATATTGATTTCATAAATCAAATTAGATCACAACTTACACTTCATTAGAATTGTTTACATATATTTTGTTTTTCTCCAAACACTTCCTGGTTGTCTTTTTCCCATCATATCCCGTTTTCGTTTAGACCAAGAATTTCTTGGTACGTACACAAGAGTATATGCCAACATTTGTCCCTTCCAAGTCTAAGTGGAAAATGGCATTGTAACAATCTTCCTCTTCCATGTTGTCCTTCCTCGGACAATTTCATCGTTTTGTCTCTCTCCTTTGATTTGTAGAAGGTGTGTATACCTTAATGGCCTCTGCTCAAGGTAACTCAGCACTCCACTACCATTTACAATATCTGATGATAACCCATTGAGAAGATTTGTGCAGTAATCTGGTTCTACCACACCATGAAGCATTTCATCCTCTTCAGGTTCACATAAGGATTGAACTATATCTGAGCTTCCACACTCCCTTCTGTACTCTAGTGTGATACTAGATAATTGGTGCCCCTCCAGAATTTGGTCTGGGATGGTCTGTAGAAGCAATCAACAATAGAACTTTGAGACTTAACTATGAGATGAATGCTCTATAAGGACTAATCAATGACTATTGACTATTGAGTTCATAAACCTTTGCAATTTACCTCTAGCATCCATCTTACATACTTCACATTATTAACATGTTGGTTCATGTCCAAATCACTTCTCTTGGGCTGAAAAGTGAAGAGGTGCACAAAGTCAATAATTGTGTACATTCTTTGTGCTGTGGCAGAGCCAGCAGTAATTTAACTGTAATGCAATAGGGTAAAGAGTAAATAGTACATGTACTGCTAGTGCAAGATTTTTTATGCTATTATCCACTTACAAATTGTTAAACATGGTAAATTTGTTCACTTCTATAGTGACTACTTCAAAAATTATTTAATGATTTCTGATTGATTGACATATTTTAAGATTGACAGTACGTACTAAACTCAAATGACATATGCAATAGGTACCTTCAAATCAGAATGCATGTATTTTGCCTCTTTATCCAATTTGACTATTTTTTCATGAGCATCTTCCTTTATTGCTTGCTTCTCTATAAACCAAGGTGCAACTTCTGCTCTCACCTCTTCTGGCATTTTGGAGAGGCGTCTTGTTTTTCGGTTCATCATCACCCACGTGCTGTTTATGACTTATCTCAATCAGCACACAGGTATAAAACGTGGAAAATTTGAAAATTGTTAGAAACATTGTGCAACATGCATATATAGTGCATAGTACATACCTTGTTGCACGTGCAAAAATGTGGCCTGTGGCTTGGCTCCTTATCAGCCAGTCCCTCCGCATTCCATTCTTGCCTGATGCTCCAACCCATGTGTCAATTTCAACTACCTCTCCCCTGACACATGTCAAATTCATCTCTAGTTACTATGGTTTTCTCAATCAACTATATGCTAGTAAAACTAAAATTTCATTTCATCAAAATTGGTACAAGTCACAAAGTAATTCCACTTGAAGAGGTACACATATTTTGTAGCTTTTTCTGCCGTCAAATCAGTACAAGACAAGAGTTGTTGAATACGGAGAAGATTTCAGGAAAACCTTCAACATAGTACAACAACTTTGACAAGACTTGTCTCAAGCGAGTTGAAAATTCTCAATTCGTTTAGTATATTCCAACAACAGAAAAATCATTTGAAGGGCACACAGGTACATTCGTTCATGTCCTTGTAATAACCGTGGTGAAAAGGGACTTTACCAGATGGGATAGTAATCAATCAGAACTTGCATTCTTGAAACAACCCAAATGAGATCGTTCCTCACCATTCCATGTGTCGCCCCAAACCCATCACCGAGCAGCCCAGACATCCAAACATGGTTTAATGCTGTTTCCTGCACGCAAGATTGCATTTTGCAACAAAACAATGAAGCCCTAATGTTTTTTGTGCAGTGAAAACTCTAGTTACATGACAATAACATGTTTATTTAATTAATCACCTGAAGAAGATTGAGGATGCTTTCAAGAGTGGCAGTTTTATCAGCTCCAACTTCATAGGACCTAATGACAACGGTCTGTCTGTAACCAACTCCACCTTCAGTGATGAGCCCTTGGCGATGAGGATCAACCAACTGTTTCTTTGTTGGGATGTTTTGGCGCAGACCATTTTCATCAAGTGTAACAGCTTGACCAAGAGTGGTGGAAGTAGTTGCAGCTATTTGGCTTAGTGTCTCAACTTTAATTGGCGACCTAAAACTCCCATTAGTTCTGATGCTGGTGTTCACTGGCAGCTTAACTTGGTCATGGTTTTCTCTCATGGAACAAGACCTAACAAAGTAGGTAGAGCTTGGATATGAGAAAGTGGCAACCATTGTTCTCATGGTGTTCCTAAAAAAGTGGAACAGTACCTTAGAAGGAGAGAGGTTGGAAGAGAAAAATGAGGACTAAAACTTTTTTATAGTTTAACTTCAGACGGGGTTAACAAAGCAGGGCTTGGAACTCTGAGAGACAAATAAGTGAACCTTGTGAATCAGCTGACATATCAAAGAGATTTTGGTGTTTGCTGCGGAAGTAACTTCATGCAGTCCCATCTGAGATGGGAAACGTCCTAGTTCTGATCGATCAAGTAGTAGACAAAACCTTGTTTAGTTTGTGTCAGACAAATTTGTGACTTTACGAAAAAAGCAATGCAGTTAATACTCTACTAAAATATAGTATTTCATAATGTGAATCTGAACATGTTATATAAAACAATGAAAAACCGAACATAGAAAATATTTAATTATTTATCAGTGAGTGTGTAAGAACATTAATGGAATGCCAACAAGGAAAAGAAGATTAACAGAAAGTATCATTGGAGGATTTAAAATTATATCTGTCACGACTTAACTAGGAGTATTCTAGCTTCACATCATTTATAAACATTTTGTTGTTCATTATTAATTACTTGGTCTAGGACTTTAAGAATTGGTGAGTTATAGATATAGTGCTTAGTATTATTATTGTATTACATAGGTAGTAGTATGAAAGAGGAAAAAAGAACGCCCCCTCTAGAAATTGACATCAGCAAATAAGAGAATGAGTTTAGAGTTTTTGTTGAAAAGCACATTGTTGTCAAGGTTTTTCCATGTTAGTGTATGCTACTTGTATTATATGTATGTATGTTAGTAAGAAGCACAGAGAAATAAATGTTACTTCCTAGGAGAAAAGTTAAGGGAAGTTTCAACTTGAAAAATTATGAATTAATAGAATGTTGCGTGGAAGAAACCGAACTCTCTTGGACTTACTATGTCTTGTATTGGTGGTTAGGAATAGTGAAGATTATGACAAGAACTAGGATAAAATGAAGGCAACTGAGAATTTGTTGAGTGTTTGATGCCAAGTTAGTAGGTTTGTGTATAGAAGCCATTCATTGTTGTTTGCTCTGTTATCATGCTTTACACTTTCAGCAATAAATGCATTACTGTTGTTTTGCATAAGGTGGAGGCTCAAGGAAATAATTCTAATTCAGTTTTAATTAAATTGCATGCTTCAAATTTTTTAGGCATGAACCAATAAAAATGACATTATGTATCGTATGTCATAAATGGAGGGTAAATATTGGACAACAATAATAATATTGCAGCACAGTAGACCAAGGTAGGCCAACAAATTATTCTGCTCAACAGTAACCTACTTGAAGTTGCAATTTTAATAATGTTTCCTTTACTTTAACTGTTTAAAAGAGTACTTCACAGATTAAGAATAATGGAAATTTTAAATGACGTGTAATTATGGTAGATTAGATTGGACTTTAATTTTGACAAAAGAAAGGATATGTGTACATATAAAGCAGTGGCAACAAGTTTTCTTCTAGTATTTGTAAGATTTTTTTTGTACATGATTTCGAAATGAGATTTCTTAAATGTAAAAAATATATTCCGTAAAGTCCAATCCAAAATCATGCGGGATGCTTTATTATATAAACTGTGCAATATGTTTGGAAAATAAACCTTTTACCAACTGAGACATATTTCAGAATGTAAACATGATTTGAAATTAAAACTAATGCTTTTGATAGTTTTGCTTTGGATTTAGGATCATAGTATTGTTTAAATTTAACATTATATTATTACTTATCAATAATCAATACATATAAGTATCAAAAGAATTTCAACAAATCAAGTTGAAAGAAAATTCCTCCTGTATCATAAATTCAATATTCTTTTTTGTATATATGATTAGGAGGTATAGTTATCTTCCTATTGAATCGACCCATTTTTAGGATAAATAGTAGTTCTAATCGCGACTTAATATCTAAACGAAAAGTTGAATCTAACAACTTCGTTAAGATATTTAATTACTGAAACTACTTTGCTAACAGTTTTAAAATTCAATTTTTATTATTGAAAATAGAATAACCTTTATATATCCTCTATTTCTCAAGTCATCGTCATGCTCTTTATTTATTTTTTATATCATAAACTTTTATATCAAATTCAATTAATATTTTCTATTAACTAATTATTAAGAAAAATAAATATTTTCTCATTAATTATTTAATATTTAAATTTTTATTTTAATATTGAATGTCTTTAATAAAAATAAAATATAACTAGACTTCTGTAAATGATCGTTAAAATAAACTTTCATGAATTGAATTATTTTAATGATTTTTTACAATTAAATTTTTTAAAGACAATTATTTTATTTTATATATTTTATCATAATTTTTTTCTTAAAATTTGAAATTATGTTTTAATATATGTTATGTATACTTACTAATTTACATGTACATCGGAAATTTTACTAATTGAGTTCTAAAAATTGTATTCCCTTCGCATCCTTTTTATATTTGGTCAAGCATTTTCACTCTTTTTATTTAGAAAAAAAAAGAAAAGAAATTAAATAGTACTTGGTTATTTTAATAGCCCATTTATACTAAATGTCGTCGAAAAACTTCTTTGGTCTAAGGCCAATTCTTTTTCCTTCCTTCTCTCCATTCTTTCTTTTTTGTCTTTTCATTCCTTTTGTTCCTTTAATTTTTCAATTACATGCTTCTGTTTCTTTCTATCCATCCCTTTCTTTCTCTTTGAATTCTTATTTTTATTTCTTATCTTTTTCAGAATCATATCATATCATCTAACGGATAATAAAGTATATAATATTTTCATCCAATAGAATTTTGATATGTAATGTTTATTTTTACTCTATAACATCTCTATTATTTATAATTTGATTCTAATTATAGTGTATTCACCTTATATTACTCTGGTCAATTTTTTATTCTCTCAACTAATTTATAACCCGCTCAACCAATTTTATTTGGACTGAATTTACGTATACATGATTAAAATTTGTTATAAATGATTATGCATGTTTTAATTAAGAATAATATGATGTATACAGTAGTTCATTCGAAATATTAAATACAAAATCTATTATTGAAAAAAAAAAACTCAATAACTTAAACATTGTTTATCAAAACATCATGTAAAGAGAAGTCGAGAAGAATTCTTACAGACACTAAAACATGACTTTCATGTACAATTTGGTCTAATAAATTTACCCTGACACAGAGAACTGAAATTTGTAATCCAAAAGCACTTAGAATGAATCAAATAATAACTTTTTGATAAAACATACTTAATAGAATTGTGAGTATTATTTTATATATTGACTCAATATTAAATAGTTTGTAGTTGTTATATAATTACTTTATTTTAATATTATGATTGTATTTAATAACAATTAAAGCTTTTCTCAGTTCTTAACAATATAAAAATAAGACAACTTGATAATTAAAAATTAAAGAATACTTTCTCAAACTAAACAGTGTCCAACATTCTTTTAAATATTTTTCTGACTATCAAAACAAAATATGGATTATTGACTTAGTGAGATGAAAACTGAGTAATGTATAATCTAATCTACAAACTTTTTTGAAGTATTTTTAATTGAGTTATATTATGCATACATCAATTCAAATAATTTATGTAATAATGTTTTTTTTTCTTTATTGCACCACCAATCACACTAATTGAATCTAGAATTATTTTTTTTTCCACTCGTTAATTATGTCATTCAAACAAATTTTCAAATGTTAAAGTTAAAATAATTAGGTGTTATATTTCAATTCCAAAAAAAATAATCTAAATCTTAAATTAATATTTCACTGTTAAATTATTCCTTTTGAATTTTTTTAGATTATACAATTTAAAATTAATTAGAAATGCATTTAAATTATATGATCTAAAATTACTTTTTACTTCTAAATTATGTAATTAGAATATATGAACTATGCACGACATAAAATACGAAATTTTTTTCTTCTAATTAATCCAAAATTAACTTTTTCTTGTCACTAATAAAGTTTATTTTTCTCTGCGAGTGTCTCTTGTTAAATGCGGATTGTTGAAAGCATTTGGTGCATCTACCATAAATTATCCAAATAAAAACAGCTTCTGATTACCATATATTGTTGAAGTGCAATGAAATATCAAATCATATTTGCTAATTACCACAAAAGACAGAACAAGCATTTCAAAAAGATTTGAGAAGGGAAAAACATGGAGGTGTAGAAAGTAATTGCCGAGAATCTAAAGCCGAACTTGTAAACAGGCTTAAAAAAACACGCTGTATTGATGTCTTATTTCCCTCTCCGGAATTATTCAACACAGTCGAGAAAATAAACCTTAACTTGGGGTGTCAGAAGCCAAACTTGTATGCATTATTAATTCAATGAAATAATACTTCCAAATTAAATAAATGTTGTGAGTTAAATAATAGTGTAAAACTTGTTAAAATTAAAGTAATGATTAAAAAAATCTTAATATACTTCAAACATATTGTTAATGTATTTGACATTTACAAAATTGTCATTAACACTCATTTAAAGAGCTGCTAATGCAATCCTAAAAATAATTATGGTGTCAATACATGAATAGATGATAAATGTAACAACTTTAAAATACATCAGTATGTATGTAGAAGCAAGTGTATTGTGACTAGCACAAGCGTTTTACGGGGGTGGGTGTTTTCATGATTTGTAATTATTGATTTATGTAATGACGTAAGTCCGGATTTTAACCTATAGCAATTGAGATCTGTTTGTTCAGAAGAAATGAATAAAAAAGATTAATTTCAGTGTACATGAACTATACAATCACGACAAAGTGTTGACTAAATAAGAGAGACATTTTAGTAGACAGGTTGAATTAGAATTTGGAAATTTACCACACAGTGTAACATGAAGCGCGAGCAGACATGTCCCTCAAGGATTTTAGCCTTCACGATCCATTAACTTTAAAAGGTAAGCCTGCCAAAAATATGCAATTTGATTAGTATTTTGGTTTCTCAAAATATCCTTCTATCCTGTATGTAAGAGACTAATCTCTCATTAGATGAAGCTATAAAGTGGAGAATCCTGCCAACAGAATTTTATGCCCCATCATAGACATGAATCTCGAAATGAACTTAAGATCATGCAATTCTTATTTCTCAATCTGGCACATAATTAATATACAGCTGAGCTAATCGAGTCAGTTAACTTACAGGGCATGAATTATACGCTCTCAGTCCCTGATGTAGTTCAGCAGATGAAATTAAAAGCTTTACAGGACGGAATTCAACAGACAAACTCTGACCTCTATTGTCTGTGAAACATATCATCTCACGATGTATAAGGTGTTCAAATGCCTGCAGACACAAGGAAAAAATACGCCCAAATAAGTTTGGGGTTGCGGACAAATGGTAGGAAACATACCATAATCATTATTTGCTATGAATAACACCTTTGGCTTTAAAAAATCAGAAAAGCAGATGAACACACCCGTAAGCAGACATTTCTCGAATAATATTCAGAAGTCCGGAAGGAATCATGCATACTTTTATACTCTGCAAAGTATGGCAGTCACATTAAGGAATAATATAAAAAACTGAAAGAGAAACAACAAATATTACCTTTCATTACAGAATTGAAGTTGCATAAACTTTGCTCTTTAACTTCCAATCTCTTCATGCAAACCAAAATATGAAGTTCTAAATTGGAGCAATCTGCTTGCAAGTTGCAATTATAACCAAAAAGCCATTAGTTCAGGACCCATTAAATGGGAATAGTTCATAGATAAATATAACGTCAATGGGATGGCATCTCTATGCAGAAAGAGTAGCATCTATTATAATTTATAAATCATCTAAAATTGCCATACTTCTTAAACATTCTAGTTTGGGCTGCCTCTGGATGCTTGAAAATGCAATTTCAAAGTTCTCCTGAGACAGGAACCCAGTCTGCATATCCATATGAGAGACTGCACAGAATCTGGAAAATAATCAAATTCACAAAAGTGTGGAAAATATCTATATGATATTCAACATCTTCGAGAAGTGTGAAAAAAAATACTTACAGGAACCTCAGCAAATGTTTGATACTGGAATCGACATTTAAATATTTTTTTATGGTTTCTTTGAACTTTCTATCTTCTATAATATTCTGTAATTTGTCAAGGATTTCTTAACCGGGTAGACAAGTGTGAATTTTCATTGATCAAGAAAATACATAACTAAATTTTCCACGAATAACAGTTTCTGTAGACGTGAACCAGTTGTTTTCAATGAAATAAGTTTACCCGCAGAAACACAAATGCGGTTAATGGCAATGCAGAAAACTGAAAAGGTCTGCAGCAATATTTCGTTCTGCAAAGCTCATTAAGTCAAATATAATAGTAAAATATGGATAAACATGTCAACATGTGTGCATTATGAATTTATTTGTTGGCATTCAGTTATCAAGTCTCGGTGATTGCAGCATAGGGTAAACATGTGAATTCCTGTGCTTTGGAAACATTTAAATTGATATGGGTGGCACTCCTGTTTGTTCAGAAGCCCAACTAATAAACTAGAATCAACATAGAAAAGCATTCGCAATAAAAAAGGATACTTGGACCTTCCTGTTAAATTCAACAGCATAATCATGTGGAAAGCTTGAATCGATTGGTAATGTCAACATGTGCATCAGTAACCTACATGACAAGTCAAGCATTGCATTTAATCATCTTCAGCATATTTCAGTCCAAGGAAATTATAATCACCTACTTTTGTGAATCTTCCATTGAAGGTGGTAAGAACAACAGCTTTCTGTGTGAAAACCGAGATCGTACTCTTTTCTCCAACAGTTGATCTGCATCCTGCAAAGTGGACTATCTTGATTTGTAAAAGTTATCTTATGTTCTACAACAACCAGATCTATGATAGATTATTTTCTCAAAATGTATATACAAGCAAAAAAAAAAAAAAAAAAAAAAAAAGTGGAAAACACTTAATCCAATACCAATAATTTGTAATTTACAGAAATAATATCACTTTAATTTTTTCTTCTCACCAATCGCATTAAGAAATTCAGACATGACTATTCACAACTGCTGAAAAGTTTATAGGAAAAAGAAATAACTGCAACGCACATACCAAACGGCAACTAATGCCAAGTACAACAGCCTGTGAAGCTATTGATTGCATTGCATCTAGCAAGCTATAAAGTAACCGCTGTTTACCCTGCAAAGAATCAGGATGCAGACATAACAAATGTATGCTTAAAAGTCAAACCAAAATATTTCAGTGACCACAAATAGGATTACTTAATAGAGAGTAAGAGATTGAAAATAACTACAATTATAACCCCGAATTTAAACCATAAACTTTTCAGTAATGATCAAAGGGAAAAAAGTAAGAAAGCCTTACCTGAGCAAACAAGTCAAACTCTTCCAGAACAAATATTACTGTTTTATGTGCTAATCCGCATTCCCTAGAAAACAAAGATAGTAAATGCTCTAGAACATGAAATTATTTAGCTTTTTCAACCAATGAAACTTTCACTCACTTTAGAACGGCAACCATAAACTGGGAGTTGTCATCAAATGATGCCTGCAGAATGTTCATATCAAGATTAAAAAAAAAATCAACGTACCATAATTGTAAATGCATAGTACGAATTTTCTATAGGTACGTTATGTTACCGCTTTTGAGAATAGCAATTGATGCTCCATGCATAACTGCCTAGCTATTTCCTGTTTCATCATGGTTTGCAGCAACAAATGAGACACCAAACAAGAACAGATACAGTGCAACCTAAATCTATCCGTTCAAACAATCTTATTTGTATTGATATGTTTGGCAGAGAAGAAAGAAATAAGGGAATATGAAGTGGAAAAGGAAAGAAGAGAAATTCATGAGAAATAAAATAAAAATAAAAGTAGTCTCACTGAAAAAAAGATTAATTTTTTAAGATTATTTAATATGAAAAAGGAATTAAAAATATTATTTTTTTATTAAGGTTAATTTTTATTTATTTATTTATTATTATTATTATTACTTTATATATTAATTTATTATCTATAATCTATAAGTATAAATGGGGATTATCCTATTTGATGTAGGCAATATGGTCCTATTTTACCCTTATCTATAGAATATATAAGAGGGATTACCCCATTTAGTGTATTGTGTGATGTAAAAGAGACTAGGTTTGACAAAAGTGGGAGTGCAATTATGGTGGATGGGAGCCAATGCCATGTTAGTATGTAATGTGTTCTTTTGATTTCTCAAATTTAGAAGGCAAATCATTTTATTTAGAAAATATATAAAATTAAAATTAATATAAATGTTAAATTTAACTCATTAAAATAATGTAGTGTGACAGAAATTACAGACAATTAATTTTGTTTATAATAAAACATTGAGATTTTGTATCAAAAAGAAGTAAAACTTAAGAGACATCCTTCCATCTGGTGTTCTTCCGCCCATTTCTGCACTATTCCACGCCCTAAGATGAAATGAACAGTGTTTGAACTCTCCATTTCTTCGTAGTTTTTCACTTCCAAATGGTGCACAAATCCCAAAATTAACTCTCTTCCTCGCTATTCCACTATTTTCTCATTTACATCTGTGCAATCAAACTGACCTTATGACAAGAATAGTAAAATTTATAACATGCTTAACAAATCCTCATTGCTCTTGCATATCCAGAAATAGCCTGAGCTGCATTAATGCAAGCTTGGTCCATCACCATCCAATTCCTTTGTAAATTCAAATTTTCAACAATACAAAGATTTATTCCTCATCTTGAAACAAAAAATCATAAAAACCATTGTCACAGTTCCACTAGGAGAATCTACAAGCTTCCTAGCTAAATCACAGTGGATTATCTTCCAATTAGTTGTCCCTTTCCGCAGCAAGACTAACTAGTTAATCACTCAACTAGAGTTCGTGCCAACCAACGTGCCCATATTATTAACTGTGAGGCTGAGTAGGGCGGCAAACTAGCCATATAAGGAACCATTGACTATAAACAAATCACAGCTATCAAACGTCACCAAAGTCGTTGTCAGAAGTAAGTCAGCATAAACAATCAGGAAAAACAATTCCAGAAAACATTAACACAAAAGAAAAACAAAGGGCACTAATAACGTCATAGCTGCTTAAATTAGTAATAGTATAAGCAGGTTTTATGAATGCTAACCTTGAATGCAGAGATGTCATCACTATGTAAAAGCCCATTCAACCTCATCTGAAACGAAAAATTTAATTTAAGAGAACAAACATACTTCCATTCCCATAAATTATTAATATCATTATGTTTAATCGCTCATTCAGTAATATTTGAACATCTATTTTTTCATTGTAGTCTGTCCACATACACGTTTTAATCTGTTTTATTCTCTGCCATGGACTAAAATGGATTACAAATGTGTTTTAGTGACTAAAACAAGTTCAATAGCTAATGTGTAAGACCTAAACAAAGTAATTTAAGTGTGGGAATGAAACAGTTATGATTGTGCAGGCACAATAACCAAATAACTAAGACTAATTAAACTATATTATTATTTAGAGGCAGTGATAAATTACCACTGAAATCGAGTCTGGATTCTCTTGCAGCAAATCTTGAATGACAACTTCCAAAACCTAATAAGAGAAAACATATTGAAAAGAAAATGGAGGAAACACTTAAACCGAGGTTGAGGTTAAGGTGAGCGATGAACACACCGCGTTCTTTCCGGAGCCGCGCGGACCGAGAAGCAGAATAGAATTGTTGCACGCTTCCGTCACTGAAGTCGATATCATGAATTTCAGTTTGCTGATATGAGAAATCGGTAAAGTGAGGCTACGACCGATTCCGATTTGATTAAACAACGAGGAGAAACGTTAACTGTGGGAAGAAGTTCAGACCTGTAGTTACTGTCTGGATAATCGTTTCTGAAGATGAATTTAGGGTCGCAGATTCTGCTTCGAAGCACGTTCACTGCCTTCGTTTTGTGATTCTCTGCCTCCATTGCGCCGAAGATGCAACACAGTTGGCGGGAAAAACAACCGCGTCTGTTTATTTATAACTAGCGAAGATCTTGTGTTCTCTGTCAAATGCGGCCCAATTCCTATAATGGGCTTTGTTCTTCGTTGAAGCCCGGTTATAGGTTAGAAATTTCTGATGGACGCATTCTCCCTGTACATCCATTAATTCTTTCTGCACCCCATATTTTTTAAAATACATGAGATATTTATTTTATTGTATATTTCAGAATAAAAAAATGTGTTCATTCAGAATATAATTTTTTTTATTCCAGGTTATCTGGAATATAATTTATTTATATTTCAAAATCCATAATCCAGAATTAAAAAATTATGTTCTGAATTATATAATTCAAAATAATAACCATTTTATCTTAATAAATTATATCAACTTTACATTCAAAAAATAATTCAGAAAACAAAAACCATAATAAATCTTCGAGGTATAATATAATTTTGTAGTTAATTAGGTATAGTAATTGTATTATTTCCGTTTTTACTATTCTGTGTAAATTAGGTCTTTTAGGTATCGCGTTAAGTTATACATTGAATATGTTTTACTATTGTTACTACTAAAATAATGTGTTTTTGTGTAACGTATATCTCTAATATGCTTTAATTTAATTTTAATTTCTCTAGTATCATAATTGTATAAATAAATTATATCGATACATAGATATTAAACAATATCTCAATGCATTGTCATTTAGTGTTACAGTAACAAAATACATATTATATATATGTAGAAGATTCACATAATGATTAAATAATACTATCGAGATCTACGAAATAACTGAGATCTAATTTGACTAAGTGTAATAGATCACTTAAAAAATTTTATCAACTTAATCTATTTTTTAGATGAATTGTATTTTTTTTTTTGTCTAACCTATAATCATTTTGTTTTTTTTTTTTAATTTTAAAAGTTAATAAATTTAAATATATTATAAATCATAAAATATTTGTATTTTCCAATTCATTAAAGATGTCTATGGTGAAGCACGTGTCAAGATCTTATTGTCATATATCCTTTAGGAACAAGTAAAGTCCAGGAAAAATTACAAGGAATCAAAATAGAAATTCCTTTTAGCAGTATTTTCCGATAAACTTGAACTATGTTGTGCAAATTTACTTCATGAGTTAGTTTGTGTTTATAAAGAACTGAAACATTAATTTAAACAAGAAATATCTACCTTAAATTTTGTAAAACTAATTTAAGAGTTTTGTCTAAAATTTCTTTGTCATATATGCGGAAGAAGAGCGTGCGAGTGCAAAATATCAGGCGGCGAGGCCACACAACGTGAGCGAGCAAACCTCAGATGTTACGGCTCACCATGGGATTGGTAACCACCACTGTACCCATGAACGTCGTTCCTCAATTCGGGTCGCTCCGAACATCCACTCGGGTCGGAAACCCATCCGGGTTGAGCTTCCCTCTTTCACGGTCACAGAAGAGGAATAGGAGCTTTGTTTGCTTGGCTGTGGATGACGAACTCAGACAGGAGCAACAGGAGTTGAGTACAACCGCTACTAGGTCGGGCTCCGCCCTTGAAGAAAGGCCCGGTAAGTTCCACTAAAACTGCTTCATCGAATTCATTCATTTCAATTTAATGTTATGGTTATATTATTCCTTAAAAGTTTTTAGAAAATTTTAACTTTGCTCACTTCATTTCGTACTGTTATTTACCTTCTTACTTGTAGCATATTATTATCTAAGTACATGGTAATTGATCTGGATGTCAAACAAAAATATGGGGTGCGTTAGTTGTATTAAGGTCGTTTTGAATAAACTTATCCACAAACTTATAGTACAAGAACATGAGAAAAAATCATTCTTATATGAAATGAAGTTAATTTGGACAAATACTGAGCTACAAATTTAATTTTCTCTCGTGAAAGAAACTTATTTCATTTTTCTTAGTTGTGGAGAATTTTATACAAACATGACCTATGTCTAATATTGTGTGAGGATGCTACGAGGATAAATTCCGAATATAATTAGTGTATGTCGTTTTTTGTTCATATTATGTTGTTTAACTCAACTTATCCTGGGGTGGTTTCTTGAGAACAATGTTAACGCGGGTACATTTGAAATTGTGCTGATTTTTTCCCTTGTTAAATGATGATCGTGGTGATATGATTCCTCAAATGTAGTAGATATGGTTAAGATTCTAAGATCATTCTTGTGTCAGAAAACACAGATTTGTTTAAGAGTACATCAGAAGAAATGCAGGGAAATTTCGAGGAAGATGGTGGACGGGGTGCTATCTATGATTTTCTTTATCCTAGTAAAGAGCTTCTTCCTGATGATAAAGAAATGAGTGTATTTGATCATCTTGAAGAGCTGCGGCAGAGAATCTTTGTATCAGTTTTAGCTGTTGGAGCTAGCATTTTGGGATGCTTTGCATTTTCAAAAGAACTGGTAATGATTCTTGAAGCTCCTGTTAAATCACAGGGTGTAAGATTTCTTCAGCTGGGTCCTGGTGAATTTTTCTTTACAACTTTAAAGGTAAGATATCTTACAAATATCTCTGTGATGTCTATTGCTTCCTTCCTTATCAAATGAGCTGTAATATTTTATTTCTTGGTAGACATTTCATTATGTTCCTGCTCTTGCTTTTTATCAGGAATGTACAAAGCAGCCTTCGTTCTTATGTCTGCCTCATAACTAGTTCCCAAATAAGGTTAATGGCATAGTGCAATTGAAATATCTTTGTTGTCGTGCTAATTGTTTTAACTAAGACCTTAAATTAAAATTCAATCCGAATAAACTGTGATTTAGAAGATCGAGAACGAAACAGTGTGTTCATTTATACTTTATCACATCAATTTAGGCACGAGGTGCATAATATTCATGAGTGAATGTAATGGGCCAATAGTTGAACCCCTCAAGGCACATAATCTCATAGGCACGCAATCTATCACTTAGAATTTGAATTAGTCTCTAAGCTTAACTCCTCAAAACTTAAAATGTGAGGACTATTGAAATCTTATTTAGGGTTTAGGGTTTAGTAGGTTTAGAAGGGGGTGAGCGCTGAAATTAGGTTTTTTCAAAGAATCTTCAAATTAGCTTGTAAGATCTCATAGGCACATAATCTATCACTTAGAATTTGAATTAGGATCTACCTCAACCTCAACTCGAAACACTTATAATGTGAAGACTATTGAAATCTTATTAGAACTAGTCTATTATCTTTAATAGGTTTAGGATTTAGTAAGTTTAGTAGTCTATTATCTTATTATCTTTATGGGTGTTGTTTTGTGTTGTTCATTTAACCATTTTTTGTATACCCGTCTAAGTTAGGATCATACCCTGAAATAGAGATAAAATAAAAGAAGGCAGGAGCTACCTTGATAGTATTAATTTTTTGTCACTTTGAACTGCAGGTGTCTGGATACTGTGGCCTTCTCTTGGGAAGTCCCGTCATCCTCTATGAAATCATAGCCTTTGTACTTCCAGGACTTACAAAATCTGAAAGAAGATTTCTAGGGCCAATTGTTTTAGGCTCATCAGTTCTTTTCTATGCCGGAATAACTTTCTCCTACTTAGTTCTGACACCTGCAGCATTAAATTTCTTTGTTAACTACGCTGAAGGTGCTGTTGAATCACTATGGTCCATTGATCAATACTTTGAATTTGTTCTTGTGCTTATGTTCAGTACAGGCTTATCTTTCCAGGTAATGTTTTCTTCCTGTTTTTCTCTTTCTTTTTGATAAACTAGCTGACACCAACTCTTGACAGAGGCCATTGATATGATTACATTTTTAAAAATGTCTGCTTGGGGTCTATTTGGAGTTATGAACACTGGACATTCCAAGAGCATAATTCTGTTAAGTATTCGAAAGAAAGGCATGCAATGGTTACTAAGATGAAGAATGCTCACAAGATTGTTTTTGCTTAGAGTCCATTTGTAATCAATTATTCGTTTGGATTTTAGTTTTGCATAAATAGTTGTGCGTTTAACCAGTGCTTCATGAAACAAGAACAAGAAGTAATCTTTAACTACATATGTACCTCCAAACTTTATTAGTTATAGAATCTAAATGAATTCATATTGTAGGTACCTGTCATTCAATTTCTATTGGGACAACTTGGACTGGTGTCCGGAGACCAGATGCTATCAATTTGGAGGTATGTTGTGGTTGGTGCAGTAGTGGCAGCTGCTATAGTTACGCCATCTACTGATCCTCTTACTCAAGTTCTTCTAGCAGCACCTTTATTGGGTCTTTACCTAGGTGGCGCATGGATGGTCAAGCTTATTGGACGGTGACCTAAGTCCCTTAATTATGTGCCAGAATTTTCGGTCTGCGCAGATGTTAGTGTACATTCACACAGCAATCTAGTGTATATTTTTACTCGTACCAGAGCATTACTCTTCCTGTATTCCAATTGATTTAAACGTTCTGTCGGGTCATTTTTAAATGAAAAACTTGTTTTTTATTTTCAAATTTCAAATGAAAGTAAAAGTATAATACAACTGAACAATGCGTTTCAAGTTGAATCTCCTCGCCCATGTTTAGAGCAATAAAGCTTATGTGTCCAAAGAACGTGCCTTAAAGAAGTGAAAATTAGAAGTTATCCGTATATGTTTTTTAGTCTAAACGTGAAAAGGTGTGAATTTGAAACCAATATGACGAAAATCCGAAAACAAGACATACCCTGAATTCCATTTATTAGAATTATAACAGTACTTTGAACTGAACCAGATAGATTTTGATGGAATTATAATTGAAATTTTTATACCGAAATTTTTAATTCTGTTTAAATGTGAGAGGAGATAGTATTCCAGCGACCTTATGTATACCTGAGGTCGTCCAGTGACATAAGTACACTGGTATATATGAAATTGAAAATCCAAATGATCATTTCAGAAGTTCTACAACGGCAAATAACTCCTCGAACACATTCCCCCACCCAAATAATAACTAATAAAAAATACACTCGGGGTAATGTCAGAGTCTACTTATCGGTTAATGTTAAATTTTCCACTGTGACTTCATCAGTAGTACTAGGATTACTTAGTTCAGATGCAAACTGTCTCAGTGAAGTCCTCAAGCAATTGCATGGCTCCATAAATGCATCTGATGAGCCTAAAAGTTCTTCTGCCTCCACTTTCACAGTATCAATAATGCTGAGGATTTTCTCCAAACCTGCCTTTATGGCAGGAATCTCTTGTGGGGGATAAAGACATGCTCCAATTTCATCAATCTGTCGACCAAGTTCCTGACATAATTGCAACAATTTCTCCATCGAATTTACAAAAGTGCTGTTGTCATTTGGTTTTTCCACCTTAAGCAAGCCGATGATGGAGTGAATGAGTACTTTTATAACTGAAAGTGTATCAGAGACCACCTCAATTGCTCTTTCAGCCACTTTCATCTCTTCAGGCGACAAGTCATTCCCTAGATCATCTTCACTTGAATTACCATCATGGGACTCTGACGCTACTTCTGAATAACTACAAGTTTTATCAGCTTGATTATCACCTGAAGCAGGTTTCAATTCTTTCATCTCACGAAGAACATCCTTCACTGAGATAGCAACCTGCGTCATTCCTCGCCCAATTGCTGTAACATTTGTGGAAGGAGTTTTTTTAAGGGCAGAACATGCTTCCCATACAGGACCAACTAATTGTGGTACTGATTGTTTCTGGTCTTTACTATGGGTTCCTGTTGGTGTTCATTAAATAAGAAAAGTTGTCAACAATCCAATAAGAGATTGCCAAAATAATTTTATAATTGAAGTCTATTCATTACAGCAGGCTGTGTTTATTCCAAAACCAAAAGTATCCTTAATCAATGCGTATTAAACCAGAAGTATACTGGGATCTTATTAAATCAAATGTTAATTTTAAACTAGATTGATTAAGAAACTGAAATACACTCTCATACTTGTGAAGGAAGAAAACTCCAAATCACAACTGAAAACTATACCTCATACATATCAAGCAAAATGCAAGGAATACACTATCTAAAACACTCTCATTCGATATATTTATTGGAAATCACAATTTGGTGGGTCCCATATCTTATTGTTTTATAAGATTGCTGAAAACACAAATAAAGTTAAATTCCAGAGGCGTGAAAGATCACTGTCCTTAAGGATAAATTGCACAAGTTCCCCAGGATACAACAAGAACTTCTCGGATGATACCGAGGATATCAGAACTAACAAGTAAGCTCTTTTAAGAGCAAAAAAACCTAAGATTTAGAGAAGAAAATTTGAGAAAGAGAAAGGAGAGAAGTGCAACCGTGATTTTCGGAGAAGTGAAAGCCTCTATTTATAGAGGATGAAAACCGTGTAGTGGGTGAGCAGTTTTGAGTCGTGAAGAGTGAGGAACGAAAGAGAAGGAAATGGCTTGCTGCTTCAACGCACGTCTCGTTGCTCTCAACGTTTGAAAATGAGAGAGCTTCAAAATGCTGCCCTCAACGTTCAAAAATGAGAGAGCTTCAAACAGCATGAAGATCCCATCTCCGCAAGCGATGCCACGGTTTCAAAGCTTTTGGAAGATGCGGAGGAGTCGCTGGAAAAACCGCCGTAGATCTGGGTTCGAACGTGGCCGTTTGAATTTTAGGTTTTGCATTTTACCGCTTTTTAGATTTTGCAATACTTCTGTTTTTCACAACAATCCACCACATATTGCAAAATGTTAAAGAAAAAAGAAAATAAATCCTGGATCTCATATAAGATGCAATGCATCATACAAACCATTATTGCTAAATCAACAATGGAACACCAACTCTGATGCATTACATCTTATATGATGAGACCATTTATTTTCTTTCTTTCTGCTTTAACATTTTATAATATGTGGGATATTGTTGTGAAAAACAAAAGTAATGCAAAATCTGAAAAGGGGTAAAACGCAAAACCTAGAATCCAAACGGCCACGTTCAAACCCAGATTTGTAGCGGTTTTTCCGGCAACTCCTCCGCGTCTTGCAAAACCTCTGAAATCGTGGCACAGCTTGCGAAGGAGATCTTCGTGTCATTTGAAGCTCTCTCATTTTCGAATGTTGAAGGCAACAATTTGAAGCTCTCTCATTTTCGAACGTCAAGGGCAACAGAACGTATCACTCTTCACGGTTCAAAACTTCTCACCCACTACATGGTTCCCATCCTCTATAAATAAAGGCTTCCCCTTCTCCGAAAATCACAACTTGACTTCTCTCTTTTTTTCTTTCTCAATTTTTCTTCTCTAAATCCTAGGTTATTTTGCTCATAAAAGAGCTTACTTGCTAGTTTTGATATCCTCGGTATCATCCGAGAAGTTCCTGTTGTATACTAGGAGACTTGCGCAATTTATCAGGCACGGATAAGTCCTTAAAGACAGGGATGTTTCACGCCTCTGGAATTTAACTTTATTTTTGTTTTCAGTCGTCTTATGCAACATTTTCGTAGTATCGAATAAATTCGAATCATTAGAAGAGAGTATTAGGAAGAATGTGTTTCTAGCACTATTCATATATCAACTCCATAGCTACCAGATCAACTAATCACACGACTATCAACATCACAAAAGAAAAACGGCATAAAAACTTCTGTGATGAAAACATAGCGTGATTGGACGGACTTAAAAAACATCTCTATCACCAACTAAATATCTTAGCTAACGTCCATCTCTTTCACTATCAACTAAATCATGAAAGGGAATTATCATCAGGTTGCGTATTTTCTCCTCAACTCATGCATAGTCTCCCATTCTACATTTCGGATAGGGTGTATAAAACGCATGGTCTAGGGAGAAGCATGTTCTCATCTATATCTCTCACATCTAGCTTTTAGATTCAAAAAACGACAGTCCAGAATCACAGAGAAAAATGTATTATTATAACTGATCAACATGTCACTAATTATCATAGCATAGCACAAATTAGTAATCACCATACCATATAAAGATATTGTTTCCTTCATCAACCTGAAGCTGGAATCAACAACTTGCTTCACGGATGCATGAACAGCAGAAGTCAGAGTAGGCCCCGCACCAACCGTACTACCATGAGAAACCAAAAGGAAACCTTGTAGAGTGTTGAAGTATGATGCCATATTTTCCTCAATTGCTTTGAACTCTGGCTGCTCCCCGGTCCAAAGCATTCCCACTGCAGCAAAGCAAGACACAATTAATTAAACAATTGAAAAACCAAACAGAAAATTCGATGGTATCCGCACAGTGCAATAAAAAAAAGGCAAGAAAAACACTGAAAATCTTTCTCCTTTCACAAATACCAGTCTAAACGATTTCATTAATTTAATAATAGCAGCAAGTGTCCAACACAATTCAATTCATGCAATCTCTTATACCCACTTTGGAAAACCCTCGTGGGTGACGACGACACTGAAAACTAAACAATGATGGGGGAAAAGATTGAATTTTGGGAGTGCTAGAACGCAAAATTGAAACCGGGCATTTGAGAGAAACAAAATTTAGTGAGTGAAATTACGAATGGCAGACCTGTGGTTGCTTGTTTAGAAACTTGGTCTCCCATCTTCATGACATCGTCCCAGGTGACTTTGGTTGAAGAAGACGGCGGTGTTTGATCCAAAACCTAGGAGGGTGCGAAGAAAAATATGTTGAGAGATGGTGATAGCCGAGTAGAGAGAAACAGAGAGGAATGACGTGATTATTACCTGGAGGGTTTCATGGATAGTGGCGAGGTGGGAACCAAGCACTAGATTCAGATGTTCTTTCTCTTTCTTGGATTTTACAGCCATCTTCAACCCTCCCACTCTCCACAACTGCACACTGCGTTTCAATCTCCAACTCAAAAAGCTTTCTGCCAAGTGACAATGGTGGTGACGGCGTTGGGAACAGTGCACTCGCTATTGAAGCTGGAATAGGGGTTTATGCTGGCACTTCTTTATAAACCATCAAATTAAAGAAAAATGTTTTCATGTGAAAATATTTTATCATAGATTAACAAATTTTTGTTTTTATATAACTAAAATTTAATAAAAAATATCTTTCATAATAATTTTACTTTGAGCTTTTTATCCAAAATTTAAATAGTATTATAAGGTTTTTTTAACCGATTTGACTCATATTTTACAAATATTGAAATATAATTTAGATATAGGTATTAAAGTAGGTAAAATTGAAAAGAAAAAGTGAGTGAAAAAATAAATATATAAATAACAGAATTCATAAAAAAGTTAGTTAGTAAAATTATTTGTGAAATAAATGTTTTAAGAACAAAGGAGAAAAGTATATTTAAAATATTCAATAAAAACGTGGAAGTGTAAATTACACCTTGAATTTATTTGTTTAGAACTCTGATGTTAATAAACACCTGTAATTTTATTGCACTTTTTTTATGAGAAAGGTTTATAACACACTTTACTATTGATTGAAAATTATAAAATTGAGAAAATATTAAACGAAAAGTTATATTTACCAATATATGTGATTCCTTAAAAAAATAAATCAGTTATGGAGAATGTATTTAAAAAATGTCACACTTTTTTTTTTAGTTTCTCTACCCTTATATATGAAATTAAAATTATTTTTCTTCGCACCAGCACATTAATCCGACCATCAGGATATCAGTGGCATTATCAAAATATTATTTATTGAATGTTATATTTTAACTGAAAGTACTCAATAATTTATCATTAGTTGTATCATACACTGATATTTGTATACAAAATGTAATTACACAACGTTGTTTGTGAATTTATACATTAATATTTTCTTATATTTTTAAAGTGAGTGGAAGAGTTGTGGACTTCACACTCTGCTTTTTAGTTTAAATTCTTATTAACTCCATGGTATTATAATGTTTTAAATATAATTAATGGTAACAGTCTTAAAATAAATTATGAGGGATAAGAGTACTTTTCTCGCACATAAACAAATTCTTAAACTTAAATTTGATTTAAAAAGACATTTTTAATAAAAAATATATATATAATTTTTCTTAATTGATTATAGAGTCAATTTTGAATATTTTTCATCTCATTTTCATGGTTACTATGTGAACTAGTATCTATACAATTTATAAAGAGATTATACTTATAATTATTTTTCGTGGTGTGTAAAAATCATTATCATTTTATCCTTTAATTTTTGTTATTATTTTTTTAAACTCAATTAACTAGTAATAATAAAATCAATTAACTAGTAATAATAAAAAATACCGACAATAAAATTATAAAAGGATTTATTTTTAGAATTTAGTTATAATTTTGAATCGGAGGTAGGATACGAAATCTCTGAAAAAAATTTAATGTTTTTTAATATTTATTTCAATGAAAAAGAAATAAGGTAGAAGAATTTTGACCAAATACCTTGAGTCATATAAAAGGTATTTATAGAAATTAACAATTAAATAACAAGAGAAATATTACAACCGTTCACGTGTAGTATTTGTTCTTTCAAAATGATTTTGAATAATCAGCCGATAAATTAGGTGTGGTTAGACGGGGTCAGCCTAAACATTATTGAAAAATTTGACTGATCGTACCATATATTAAGGGACATTTTTGTCACTTTCACTGTAAATCCAAGCCAAATTGAAATTTTAAATTTGACTAATTTTTTTATTATCAAAACCTATGTCAGTGGATTTTGCCTCGGGATTTGCATAATTAATGTATAACCTTACTTTTACTCTACTTCGTATATTATTTATACGCATTTGGTGTCAAATAGTACAACACATATTCAACTAGTATTTACACTTATCATAGCGAAAATATTAAAAATAGCATAATTCAATTAAGTAATATACAGTAATACTTTTGATAGTATATTAAAATAAAAGAATCACGTGACTATCTAATTAATAAAAAATATTGAATATATTACTTGATTGAATTGTGTTATTGAAAATAATGTAATTGTTTAAATAATATTTATATCTCCGGTTCTTAATTATTTTAAAATAAAAAAATATTTATCAGATACAGAAATAAAAATAAGATAATAAGGACTTAATATTTAAGCCAATTACTTTATGTTAATTTTAAATTTGTAAGGATAAAAAAAAGAAAATAATAATATTTTGTAATACATAAAGTTTTAATATTAAAAGTAGAAAACACAATTTATTATTTTTTGTCAATGGAGATAATTTTTTTGTCTATAATAGATTGAAATTTTTATATTAATGTAATATCAAAATTTATATATAGAGAATAAATTATAAAATTAAGAAACGTATAATTATTTTAAATAAAAACATAATATTAAAATAAATTAAGAATGTAAAAGGAAAAATAATATATATATATAATTATCTTATTTATATAAATAATAAATATATAATTTATTGTGTATAAAGAATTTCATCATATTAATTTAAAATAATCCTTATAACCTTAATTATATTAATGAATATTTCCCTTTTTTATTATTAAACTAATATAGTTAGCCTTTATACTAAACTATGTAAAATTAATGTTAAAAATAAAAAAGTATTAATTTATATAATTAAGGTAACAAAAAGTATTTAAAAAAGATAATTAAATTATTTAAGTACTTAATTTATTCAAGTAATTAAGTAATATTTTCTTTTTTTATATAAATAAGATTACATTTTATTAAAAAATATAATTTACTTAAATGCTTGTAATTTATTTTCTATATATTAGTTTTGATATTATAAATTAAATTATTATAAAATCATTTATTTTATAATATATCAGAAAGAGATTTTATCTTTGAAAACAAAAGTAATAAAACATGTCTTATAGTATCAAGAATTACTAATTAAAATATATTGAATTAATATGCAATATAAATAAAATATCATGCCTTTTGTTTTTCTTGTGTATACAATCTAAAACTAATAAAAAATAATTGACTTACCATAAAAACAAATTCAATTAGCATTTATACTCAGCATAGAAAAAATGTTAATGGGAATTGAAGTACAGCGAATCCAACCAGGTACTTTTACTTTACGTAATTAGTTACAAAACCTTTGCCAAAATTGGGTTGAAAAAAAGTAACAAAATATTGTCATGTTGTGAAAACATTTTTCTCTCCTAACTTAAATTTGTTCTTTTCTGCAACCAAAGGTATATGCTTCACCAATCCTAACCAAACTTGCTCATAGCTTTAAGGAATCTTGTCCATTTGCTTAAACTAATCCACCTTCTACAGAATAACTTTTCTGAAATATCCTTTCCCTTGCTTTAATTGCCTGCAATCACAGATGTTCCATAAATAAGTACATGTCTAATCTGAATCTTAATAAGATTGCATGGATTAAGATAAAAGTTTTCTTTGAATTTACTAGATAACTTCTTTATTTTAAATACCATATTCAGAGAGTTCTGTTTCCTATTTGAGAATATATAATATTGTGAACATGGTGTTTTGGGATGGTGTCAAACCTGTTCTTCCCAGTTTGTACGTGCTGTTATGAGAGATAGCATAACTGTTTGACAGAAGGCCCCAGTGAGTATTCCAATCCACAACCCTTTTCCTCCTAATAGAAACCAGAAACTCAATATAGCAGCAGTGGGAATTCCAAAAACATAATAGGCTGCAAGGTTTACATATGCTCCTAAGTGCTGCCACCCACATCCTCTAGCAATACCTGCAATGGACAAGTATTACAGAATTGTATTGAAAAATAGGTTGCAAGAAGAGTGATGTATATTGAAAAATATAGTTCAAACAAGAGCCAACCTGAAAGGGTAGCATGTAGGGAGTCCAGTATAATAGAGAGGCTTAAGAGAGGAGCCATAACTGTGACATAATCCACCACGTCCTGCTCATTGCTAAATACATAACCTAAAATCTGTCTGCAAGCAAAAATGATTGAGCTGACCAGAATGGCCTGGGAAGCTGCAAGAGCCATGGCAGCATAGACACCTACTCGTGCTGCTGGTGGATTTCCAGCTCCTAATGCATTAGAAATTCTAGTGCTGAATAACAAAAAAGAGAAATCAATCAGAAAGAGAGAAAAAAATCCTTACTACAGTATTAATATTCATGAATGTGGATATACACAGATTGACGAGATTAGGAGTTAAGTGAATCAAAACCTTGCAGCTGAGCCAATTGATTCTGGGATGGTGTAGATTGTAGTGACGATGTTTAAACTGGTCAGAAAATAGTTAACAACAAAAACAAGTTATTTCAATTCAATCACTTGAATGAATCAAATTCAATATTGAGTAACAATTTCAAAGCAGATTTTTAGGCACACAAAACCATCCTGGAGGACTAAGATTAGTTGCATACCATATGGACAAGACTGAAGTTTCTAGCTCTGGATTTGGTAAAAGACCAGAAAGCAGGATTACTAGCTCAAATGACCACCATTCAAGGCTGCAATATGTATGAAACAAATCGTGGGTTATTATTTAAGGGCTAACAAAAACACAACATAGAAGATCAAATACAAGAGGAAGCACCTCACCAGATCATTCCAGCTGAAGGAATGGCATAGCGGATGAATTCTCCAACCCCATTGAATAGTTCCATTGAAATTGGGACTCTAGTCTTTTCACACTGAGTAGAAAATTTCATATATAATCCTAGTAAAATCACATTCAGCCAGTATGAAGCACCAATAGAAAATGCTGCTCCTAAGTTACCGAGTCCAGTTTTGAAAACCATCAACCAACTGATAGCCACATGGAAGCAAATAGTAACGCAGGAACTTATGACAAGGGGACTGATGAGACTTTGCATCAAAAAGTATCGAACCAAGGTCTGAAGTGCTGCGTAAGCAAAGAGAGCAGGGATCATGCACACAGCAAATTTTCCAGCTTCTTGTGAAATCAAAGGGTCTTGGCCAAGTATAGTGAGCAGCTTCCCCAAGTATATCCACAAAAGAGTCAGAGGAAGACAAGATAAAGTAAGCGAGACGAGTGCAGTGTAAATTTGAACACCAAATTTTCTGTATTGCTTTGCTCCATATGCTTGTCCACATTGAGTTTCCAGTGCACATGACATTCCAAACTGTTTGTACAAAAGTCAAAACGCAAATATTCACAACAACTACCAATAAAAAAACTACTATTTGATAAACCACTGTTTCATATTGATATGGTGTGATAACATGAGAAAGAAAAACAAGACTTACGATGACACTGAAACCAGATACAGCACAGAGAGAGATGGCGATGGCTGTGCTTGAGAGAGCAAGCTTACCCAAGTGACCAACCATCATCATTGATATTATTTGCAGAAAATACTGTGACAGAGTCACAGTAACCATAGGGCCTGCTAGATAACCGACCCTTTTCACCTCTTCACCAAAAAGACTCCATCTTGATATGCCTGAATCACCCTTTTTCTCCTCTCTCTCCTTCTCTAAGAGACCCTTTTCCATATTCTCTCCAAGGGACACAAAAGTTGCCACCTTGTTGAGACGTTGAAAGTGGGGTAGAACAAGGTATTTAGGGTACGAGATAGATTTTGGTGTATATATAATAAGCCTTCAAAGGTTGTTTGGGTTTGATCTTATTATATGTGGCGCGTGGTGTATTATTTTAGAACTCTGATACGTTGACCCCTACTCTAGCGGTGTCAATATGTAGTTTTTCATTGGTTATTTTCACACTCAATAAAATCTTTCTTTTGACAACTCATTATAATAATATATATTACTATTTTAAATTAAAGAATAGAAAAGATATGATTAAAATATAAATGGATTGAGTTGTTAAGTTACTCATTATAATAATATATATTACTATTTTAAATTAAAAATAGAAAATATATGATTCAAATATAAATAGATTGAGTTGTTGAGTTACTCATTATAATAATATATATTACTATTTTAAACTGAAAAATATAATAGATATGATTAAAATATAAATTTGTTGAGTTGTTAAGATACTGTATTTACTTTTTGTGGTGTCAGGATATAACCACGTTTTCATTATTTTACGTGGCACGTGCGGTCATATATAGAGGTTTATAATTAGCCTTGTACTATAATCTTATTTTAATATAAAAGTTTATAAGACTCGTATTTTAATTATTTTTTTATTTTTTATTTTGAAGCACTTAAAATATTAGCTACGACTCGAAATCTTATTTATATAGAGCATTAAATTTGTATAGGATAAATTTTAAAACCACAACTTTTATTTTTAAAATAAAATATTAAATGAAGGATAATATATCTCATAAGAAGATATTTGATAAGAAGATATGTGATAAAAAGAGATATTTGATACATTTTAAAACTATTACTTTTATTTAAAAAAAATATTAAATGAAGGATAATATATGTGATAAGAAGATATTTGATAGGAAGATATGTGATAAAAAGATATATTTGATAAGAAGATACGTGATAAGAATAAATAGATTTGATAACAAGTTAATCCTTCAATAAATATA
>Ga0209489_101118_pt1 | contig 54476 bp, 23 predicted proteins | sample SiratrowhiteBW_FD_187527 | JGI IMG/M metagenome (GOLD analysis project Ga0209489, IMG submission 187527) | Root nodule microbial communities of legume samples collected from California, USA - Siratro white BW (SPAdes) (version 2) | ecosystem: Host-associated > Plants > Roots > Nodule | place... | reverse complement strand
CATAAATACATTATTTAGGCATGCATCATTACAAATTTCTAATACAGAAATAAAGAAAATAAAATTCAAGTCATAGCAGAAATGCAAAGCACACCTTTGTTGTATCTAAGATAGGGGTGTTTGCATTGACAGCTTGAGTGCTTATCCCTCTCATAACATGAATCCCAAACTTCAAACCCAAACTATGTACTTTCTTAGCTACTTCGCTGAAACCCTTCCCACCTGTGGAAGAAGGCCACCTTCCTGGGTCTGGGAGCATCCTTCCCCATTCATCAATCACGTCAAATCCAAGAGAATCAGGATAAGCACCTTTGACTTTCTTCCTATACCAGAGGTAATCCACCACGACAAACTTCAAGAGTTGATGAAAAGAAATCAGTCTATATCTAACCAAAGTACGGCTAACACAGTCAAATCGTCCACAAGTTAGTGTTCTTTGATATCTATACCTCATATCCATGAGCCTTGAGACGTTGAGAAACTATTTCAGCACTTTGTAAGAATTCATCTTCAGAAATTGTCCAGCAAAAGGAATCATAAGAATTCCAACCTCTTGGTGGTAGGCTAGCTTGCTGCAGGCCACTCTCGGATATATTTAGAGATGACACACTGAAATGACACAGTCAGATACACACACATTATTATTATTTCTTTTCATACTTTCATTGTCAAATATCTGACAATTAGTGACAGAACAGAGTCTCAAAGATTAAGGAATGTGATTGAACAGCTTTGGTTTTAATTTAATATACTTTCAATTTATATTTTCTGCAATTGATTTGGACAAAAAACAGAAGTTTTGACACTGCTCTAATTGAATATATGCAGAGTTTCCAGCTTACTTCTCCAAATTAACCGGACTAGGGCTTCCTAAGTTTGACCTGAAGGACCTAAGTCAAAAGTGGTATTATGTTCCGATTTTAAAGGTTATATTTAATACAACTTCTTTTGTATACAGGTTTTGACATTTAGCTACCAAATACTACATTTATGGCAGCGGATAAAACCAGCATCTGGAAAGCACCCAGCAGTACCAAATCCACCCTAAATGTGAGAGAGCCCTCTACCTTATTGTGTTCGTATGATTTGAGGAATAAACGACAACAGTGCCCCGAATACAATAAAGTTTTCGTTTATTATTATTTTTAGTTCGAGAGTAAATGCGTAAGCTTTTCCTTGTAGAGTGAGAATTTACACATTCAAACCGACAGAAAACATGAAAAAATCTGAGTTGAATTTTGGATTAATCGACTACAGGAGAGGCACAAAACCACACATTCAACTTGGTAATTGCAAAAAACAGTGGAAAAAGCTTGAATACTCTCTAAATCACTATCCCTGTTCACTCACAAGGTAGATTTCTGTGCACAGATCCACCAGAATAACGAAAACAGTGTGAATCCGTCATTTTGACAACCTCCAGAAGCATGCAATGGCAATGTGAATAAAAAGGCAGAATCTTAATAGGTTCTAGATTCAAGGAAATTATAACCAATCCCGCATATCTTAACAATGCAAAAAAATGACCAACAAAGTGAAATTCACAATAGCAAGAGAAGCAGAAGATTCCATGGTTGCATACCTTGGCAAACAGAGAGGAAGGAGAACCCAAAAGGAGACTAAGCACAAAGAGAAGCACTTCATCATTGCGAGCACATCTGTTCCACCAACAATGTTCCCACCACAGTTAAATACTTACAAATATCCAACTTCACAGCACATTATTTACCGCAATAAGTTAATTTCTAAAAAAAATATAAAAAAAAGAACAATAATAATAAAATAATGATAATGCGTTGATGCGTTGGGAACCATATATGTGCATGATGCATAATCTATCATGATGACATTGAAAGCAACGTAATAGCGGTGACGTTTATCTGTTTACTTGAATACAGTTGTGGCTTTCTTCGAAAAGAGGCGCATTTTGGTTTGTCGCGACCTGAGTTTAACCCTCACACTTCACGTTACGCTAAATTGCAGAGAAGTGAACGTATCTGCCACTTCTAAATCCAATGTTGCAATTCATTCGAAATTCGGATTTGTATAACTGTCGGCGAAGATGGCCGAAACGGTTTCGGTGATTAAAATGTGCACGAAATTTGCAATGGTGAAAGGGGAATTGGAGATAAGAATGGTAGGGGAAGAAAGAAAGAAGAAAAAGGTAAAATTTTGACGAGAGTAGAAGATGGGTCAGTTTCAAACATGCGGTGTGACAACATGACCTCATGGGTCATTTGATGTCGGACGTGTGTATAGAAAATTGTGGGGTAGCGCGTGGGCGCAGATTCCTCTGCACAAGACGAGATACAGCTAGAGTAAAAGACCTTTCCTTTGTCTTAATTTGCCTCTTCATCTTTGTCCCTTCTACATGATTTCTTAACTCATTAATTGCTAGCATTCAACTGTCCTAATTTATTCCTATTATTAATATTTCTTTTGAAATATTTATATTAATTATTGATAAAACACAATAGTTGTACACATTCCTAGTTTACCTCATTTTCTTTGGACCCACCAAGTTGACTTTTAATCCTTTTTGAGAACAAGAAGACGTGTCTCTTATTATTTGAATCGTGAGTTATCATTTTGTAAGGAATTAAGGAGTATTTACTCGTTAGATGATCAATGAGATATTTATTTAGGTTTTTCTAACTATCATGTATTGTTTTTTTGGGGGCGAGAAGTGTCTTCATCTATTGCCTTGAGGTGATTCTTGAATTTTTGTAAAGATGATTTATCATATTATTTGTTGATTTCTTCTTTGATTTATATAGTGCATCTTAACAAATATATGGTGGTTAAAGAATTTAATGTTATCAAAACATATATTTATATCAACCTATTTATAAGGACCAGTCAGAATTTTTTTTTAGATAGATATGAATTAATACGATTCTTAAAGTTAATCTTAATTTAATCATTTTAATACTATGAACTAGTTAGTATATTTAATCATTTTTCATTTTTTTATTTATCTGTATTAAGTCTTCGACATGTATTTTATGAAAATTTTCGCGATCATTTGATTTTGCTGTCATGTATCAAACATTATCCAAAAAAAATAAATGATGTCAAATATTGATGGTCCTCACTGTATATAAAATGGTTTGTTATTACCATTCATAATGAAACCTCCTTTCTTAAGATTATGTTATATTTCATAAAATGATGTAATAACTTATCTTGGCAGGGAGAGGCGCATTGGGTGATTCTTTTGCTTTTTAATAAAGAAGTTTGTCTAATATAAATAAATGAGAATCGATATATGGATGAAGTTTTAAAAATTGGAAAACAATCGATTGTTGGTTTTATGCTTTTGAACCAATACTTTTGACCTAATCTAAATAATGAGATTCTAAATGAGGAGAGATTTATGCTTTTGAACCAATACTTTTGACCTAATCTAAATAATGAGATTCTAAACGAGGAGAGATTCTTAAAAATTGGAACATTTTCATTTAATGATAGTTAATTAAATTTAATGACACGTATGAGATGAGGGAATCTCATGCAACCACCGTTTCATTCTCTTCGTTGGAACTTTTGTTGGTAGATTGAGAAAAATATGAACGGAATCAAGCACCTAACTTCACCAATCAATCTCTTTTCAATAACATAAAATTTGAAATAATTTCTTTTTCAACTCAAATCTGTTGCGCCTTAACACCTAATCATTGTCAAACTTTTCGAATATATATTGATGTATTCAAATGTCTTAACATACTTGTAGACGGAATATTGATGTTATTCGTAGAAACACGTAAATAAAATTCAAAACTGAACACAAAGAAAGTTCAACATCAAATTTCATATCATTTATCTTTGATTGAAGGGTTATTTTAGTACATTTGAAAGTCTTACGTAGACTAAGAGTTAACAATGATTTATCCTTAATCTTATTTAACAAGGTCGAAACATTTATCCTTCAAACATAGGATACACTTATAATTTAATTTTAAAAAACAAAAATATGATTTAATCCTTAAAGATATTAAAAATTAAAAATACAAAGTATACGTTCTACATAGTTCGACTTTTAAGGATAGCGTCATTGAGCACCGTCACACCGCGCACCGCCCACCGTCTACCGTGACCTCCAAGGTTCATCCTACATGATCATGCCTTCTCTCACTCTCTAATTCACGCAATTCCCATGAATTGAAGAAAATGAGAAAATGCAGTGTGCAGGTATTGCTAGTGGCGCTCCTTTCCTTCCCTTTACTCATTCTCTTAACCCCATCCATTCCTCAGCCTCAGCGATACCATCATTTTGCTGACAACCGCAATTTCTTCGGTAATTCCTTCTCAAAAACTTACTAATCTCGCTTTCAGACTGCAAAGGTTTCATCTTTTTAATTCTTCTTCAGGCATTCCCAATGCTCTAAACGTGATATCGAATTTCCCATTCTTGGTCATTGGCCTCATTGGCCTTCTGCTTTGCCATCGTAGGAACCACTTAAACATCAGGTACTTTCATTTTCTCAACATCAATTCCATAAGCTTATGTGACTAAGATATGTGGCATTAGTTTGCAAGGTGAACTATGGGGTTGGAAATGCTTTTATGCTGGTGTCACTTCCGTTGCTTTTGGCTCTTCATACTATCATCTTCACCCAGATGATGCTGGCCTTCTGTGGGACAGAATACCAGTGAGTTTCTCCTCAATAATTCCATTCAATTCAAATTTAACCAAAATTAGTTTTTTTTTTTTTTTCAATTCTAGTTTCACAATTTTGATTCTTTGATTATTGTTTGGTTGTTGGAGATGAGTGTTGCTTTCGCTTCACTGATGGCAATCCTCATCATTGAAAGGATTGATGTGAAGAAGGGAACACTTGCAATTGCACCTTTGATTATGATGGGCATAATCAGCAATGTCTATTGGAGGCAAGGCTTTTTCTTCATTCTCTTTACCCTACTGCATTATTTGGACATTTACTCATATCAAAATTGAGCTTTGAGTTCAGTGAACTTAAGCTCTGTCGTGAGAATATATAGTTGCTATTTTTCTGATACATTCTTTTGTGATGAAGGTTCTTTGGAGACATCCGTTTATATGTTCTAGCACAAAGTGCATCATGCATTGCCATACCTCTCATGGCTACTTTATTGCCTCCAATGTACACGCATTCAACATACTGGCTCTGGGCTTCAGGTTTGTACTTTTGGCACTGTATGAAACATGTTTTGATGTGGTGCGAATAGTGTTTTCAATCACTCTTAATTTCAATTTGAATTTTGGCAGGATTTTATGTTCTAGCTATGCTCCAAGAGGCTACCGATAGGGTGATTTATGTATTGACTTTTCATGTTGTCAGTGGTCACACACTTAAGCATTTATCTGCTGCAATGGTTCCTACCATCCTAACACTCATGCTTGCAAAGAGAAGTGTTTACCAGGGGAAGCTTTTGCATGTATGCAACACTTTGCTCCATTTAATACAGAATTGAATTATATGGAGTATTTCAAACTATAATTTAAGTGAGAAAGTGTTAACTTTGTGTCTGTTTTTTTTTTTTTCTTTAAAAAATTGAAAAAAAATAGTAGCAGATAAAAAAAAGGCAGAAACTATATTTTCTAATAAGCAACTTGTTTCTAAAAAAATGTAGCTTTTTTAAAATAAATTTATCTAAGTAAGCAATTATTTCATTAATTTTGTTTAAAGAAAATTAAATAAAGAGACTCATTTTCAACAAATGAGTTTGACTACCCCTTATGGGTCTTTTTAGATTTTAGTTAAAACATCTAAATCAATTTTGACTTAAAAACTATACTGAAATTTTTAACTTTACTTGGATTTAACTCAATTTTATTTTTTAACTAAAATCTGGTCAAACAAACTATATTATACATATTTCCCTTTTTGGCATGGATTCCAATTTTAATAAAATAAAATTGAAAAAGGAATTTTTGTAATATTTATATTTATTACCAATTTTTTCGATTCCTAAAACTATCTTTGATGGTTTTTTATTTTTTTATTTTTTTTTTTGCATTTGAAATAATTTGATTGAGGTAGTATACCATTTTTTTAGTTTTTTTATCCGTAAAGCATTCTTCTTTTACCCAACTAAAATTTAGCGCAGTTCTGGATGTTATGATATCATTTGAATTATTTACTTAATTTTTAGTGACTAATTTTGATCTCATGTTGTTGACTTGGTATGAATGCAGGCAAAGTCTACTTAACACGTAAAAGCATTTCCCAGGCTAAGATCAAAGAAGGAGTTGATCATTCTCTCCCACTAAAAAAAAAAAATATAAAGGATAAATTGCTAAGGGATTTAGTTGTGTATAGCACAAGTTGAAGGAGTTTGTTAAATATTTTATGTTTAATTTTATTCTGTGCTTTAGTTGTACAACAATTGTGATACAATAATTAGCTTTTTCTTATTATGGTTTCTGATCTTCAATTTTTTTTTATAAAACTATGAAAACTCAAATTAGTGCTAATTAAAAAGACATGTTCCACGAGATTTTTCAGTAAGTCTCAACAATGGGAGGATAGCATTCTGCTAGGATCCGCAATATTAATATTTAGACTAACTTCTTTTGTTTTTAGTTTTGCTTATGGAAATTAACAGAACAAATTTTCTTATACGCAAACGAAAAAGAAAGAGAAGAGTAATACTAACAATTTTAATGTAGAAAATTTTCTCAATGTAAGCAAGAAAAGTGATGAGACCAAATTCAGTACAAAATTTCTATTATGATTATAAACTAGTGGAAATATTGTACCCGTGGATAGACACGTCAAAGGCAGGAAAATGTAAGGTAACAATATCTCCATGGATGTCTTCACTTTCTTCCCATAAGGTAGAAAGTTATATGTGAATTTTAATTATGTTATGTTTTTCTACTAAACTAATTCCATAAAGTTATATAATTTATCGTAGATAAGTTTTTGTCTATTATATAATAACAATAATAATAATAATAATAATAATTGAGAATAACATTAAAAATAATAAATAAACTTTTTCTTTGAAATCACTTACAAGAACAGTGAAAACGACATCATTTAGAAGAAACCTATTATGTAACACCTATTTTGTTCTGAATAAATTTCCTGTAGTAGTGAAAGACGATAATAACATCTTGCATGATTCTCACATAGGTGACATTTTTGCATTAATTTTATCAGTTTTGCTACCATGGTCATTCTCCAACGATGATGATTATAAATATAAAAAATGAAAAAAATCAGTAAAAAAATGTAAAATTAGACTGGTTGCTAGAACAAACAAAAACAAGAAAATCACTCAAACATTAAGACAAAAATAGAATTTATATTCACTCATGTTCTATTATTGTTATGTAATTGAGGTGTTATTGCATGTGCGGTTATTACTTTTTTATTGTTCTGCCTCCTCTCCCAATAGACATAATTGTTATTCAAGTTTGTTCTTAATGTAATTTAATTTGTTACTCAAGTTTGTTTTTAATGTAATTTAATTTGTTACTCAAGTTTGAAAAAAAAAAAATCATTGATTTTACCTAATGTTTATGGGTCAGATTTTTTTTTCGGTATTTTTCGATGAGTGATACAAAATTTTAAACTGTTGCTATAGTTTTTAGATTGATTACATTTCATTTATATTTCATTTGGTTGTGCTTTTTATAATGTATGCATTCTAATTTATGTGATTTGGTTTTGGTCGTGCTTTTTATAATGTATGCATTCTAAATGGTGATTTATGTGATTTGGTTGATGTTTGAGATAGGTTTGGGTTTTTTAATAGGTGCAATGCGTCATTTTTAAAATGAAAAAAGAAATCTTTTATATAAATAAGTAAATCATGTTATGGATATGATTTCATTGTAAATAAATTGTGACACTTTAGTTATCAGAAGATAAAATTATGTAAGGATACATAATTTTAATGTAAAGGTTGAAAACATATAAAACTTATAAGATTTTGATTAGTGTTGAGGAGAATTTAACTAAAATCATGGTAAAACTTATAAGATTTTGATTAGTGTTGAGGAGAGTTTAACTAAAACCATGACAAAGAGTGAAAATTTTGGACAAATTGAAATAGTGGAGATGGAACATGATTTTTTGAATAACAGAAACTGATTTTTAATAGAGTTAGAATTTAATAGAGATAGAATTTGTTTTTTTATAAAGATAATTTTGATCTTTGATAAAGATAGAATTTAGCTTTTGATAGAGATCTAATTGATATTTGATAAAGATAGAATTTGGTATTTGATAAAGACGCGAAAATAACATTAAATAAAAGACCTAAGTCAAGTAATATAAGAACTGATATGGACCTAAGGAACAACAACAAGATTGGTCTAGAAAATATTAATATTGTCAAATGCTAGGACACATAACAAAAACATGTTTCAATATTATTGGAGTGTCCACTTATTGTCATTGATTATGTTTCACTTCTATTTTATGTACCATTAACTAAACTATTTAATGAATATATATTTCTCATTTAATTTTCTCTTCATCTTAAACATGTAGGGTATCATTTCAATAATTAACAATAATTTTTAACTGATAAACATAATATTTAAAATTAATTCACAAATAAATTAATTTTTTATTTGAAATTTTTAAATCATTTAATTAACATTTATTTATAAAAAATATTCTAACAATTTTATTTTATTTTTATTATTAATTATTTAGATATTTTTTGACAAACAAAAAATACAAATTTTAATTCAAATAACAAGTTTATAATTTATTATAACTTTTTTCCAATTTATATTTTATATAAAGATACAATTACAAAATTATTATAATTTATTCAGCCCAATTTAAATTTATTAAAAAGATTACTATAAAATTGTTATTTTAATTAAAATTTGTATCTTTCATTTATTAAAAAATATCTAAATAATTAATAGCAAAAATAAAATAAAATAAAATTGTTGAGGTATTTTATAAAATATAAAATAAAATAATTTATTATTTAATTTTCTATTATAATTAATTAGTTAAAAATACCTATAAATTTAAATTTTAATTCAATTATTTTTATATATGCTTTTTATCTTAATTTTAATAACTAATAATCACAATTTTTAATAATGGTTACGAATAAGAAAAAACAATACATAAAATATTTATTAATAATCACAATTGATGTAGTGACCGTAAAAAAAACAAATAACACTACAAAAAAAAGGTTGTTTAGAGACCAATATGTTACTAATTAATTGTGACCAAAATAGTCACCAAATAAGATTTTGGTTGCTAAATGACTACAAAATAAAAGTAATTATTGAATTTAGTGATCAATTAAGTCAAATAATTGGTATTTAACATTAGCTACCAAGATTTTAGTGACCTATACCATTAGATTCTAAATTAGTCTCTAACTTAATTAGATACCAATTTAGAATCTAATGACATAGGTGACTAAAACTTTGGTATATAATGGTAAATACTTATTATTTGACTTAATTGGTCACTAAATTCAATCATTACTTCTATTTTGTAGTTATTTAGCAACTAAAATTTAATTTGATGATTATTTTGGTCACAATTAGCAACAATTTTATTTGGTAACTAAATATTAGTCTCTAAATAGTTTTTTTATAATGTATAAAAATAAAACAAAAGAGTGTTATTCTAGAAATTAAAAAGTGTTAGTGGAGTAAAAAAGTCAACTAAACATGTATGTGGTGGACATGATCTTTGACATGAATTTTTGTTATTTTTCAATATTGAAGCAATACCTAAGAAATAAAAGAGTGTTATTGGAATAAAAAAGTCCACTAAAGAGTTATGTGGTTGACACTATCTTAACATGAGTTTTTGTTATTTTTTAATCTTCCAACAATACATAAGAAATGAAAAATAAGTATAATTTGACATAAATAATTAATATTATGGAAAAGTAACTTAATTTATATAATCACACATGGAGGTTATAAATTATAATTTATAAATATTAATTATTTATATCAAACTACATTTATATTTCATTTCTTATTTCATTTTTTAACTGTTGATATGACATTGAAAAATAACAAACAAGTTTAACACTAATCAAAATTATGTAAGTATTGCACGTTTTAATTAAAAGTGTATTAGAATAACATAATTTCTTCATAACAATAAAATCATGTCATCGTGATACAGTTTATCCACTCACATAAAAAAAATTGTTCATTATTTTTTATAATAACAATGTAAAACTGCACAAGAATTTATATAGATTTATCATATAATAAATATATTTTTTGTGAATTTTGTGTAACTAGGTTGATAACACTTAGTAGTGTTAGAATATATTACTCTTTAAGATATTATTGAAGAGGTGTATGCTTAACTGACTTTAAATTATATTTAATGTTGGTTTAATTAATATAATCTTAAATTTTTTAATAAATATATAATCGTTATAGTGTCAGTTGTAGAATTGGTAACTGCCTTTAAAAACATTTTTATTTTGGCCAAAGTTATATATCTTGACAAATAATACCAATATTTTGTTAGGGCGTTGATTTTTTTCAACATTTTCCAATGGCATGTTATCCTAATTCAAAAACATAAACTTAACATGATAATATTAATAATCAATAAAATTGGTAATTTTATATGAAAAAACGCTCAAACTTGCAATACATTAAATTACCAACTCATATCAAAGATAACTCTTCAATTTCTAATCGTTGGGAAGAAAAATCCTAATTGATAAAGAAAAACGAGTGTATAACGGAAACACTCCTTGTCACAGTCCTCATGGAGAACCAGAGCACATATATTTCGTTTTCTTGTCTCTTTTTTAGAAAGTAATTAATTATCAAAGACAGGTTGAAGACAACGACATAAAAAGAACTCAACAAGCATTCTTAGTTGCGGGGAACAAAGAAAATTGTTCACATATAACCAAAAATTGAGCTTAGGGAGTAAAAAGAAGTTTAGTTTATGAATTAATGTGCTTATAATGGACTATTATTGAATTGTAAGAATATCAATAACAGGAAAACAAAATTAAGGATTTATCCCTCCTTAATGAAATAGTGAGTTTAATAAAAGTATCTCTAATATATATGATATAACCATGTACCATTCATTTAATTGGACATTCACGTTATGTTTAATCCCTGAGGCATGCACCAATATCCAAACAGAAGTGAAAATTCAACTCCAAAAGGAATAGATCATGTTAGCCAACAGTGGCTATATCTATACAACAAGAAACTGAACCATTGTAATAAAGTTAAATTTGCCTTATAAGGTTTCTACTTGAAGCACACCTACCTATCCTACATGACACAGTACCACATTACAATGACCTTTGTCAGTAAACTCAACAGCAGCAGCACTGATGATATCATCATCTGAAATTAGCAGATACACCTTCTTTTTGAAGTTAGATGCATCTTTAGCGTAAAAGGGTTGATGGAGGCAAAGGATCAACATTCATATGTTGACTTTCCTCTTCAATGTTCATACTTGACTCACAGCACTTGGAGGATGTGAACCCTTTCATGATACCACTGCTAAGCTTCCTAGGAAATCTCCCCCAGCCATTTTCCTTAGAAGGGAGGCAATTTTCTGATCCAGCATTAGACAAAGAAAAAGGTGGAACAACCCCACCAGCAAGTGCCTTATGAAAAATTCCATAGTCCAAATCATACTCCTCAACTCTCCGGCCACCAACCCCCACATCAATCTCCATTGTTTCCAATTTCAATTTCTTCACCTTTTCTTCCTCCACCATCACTTCCTTGTAAGAAAGAGCAACCCAAAACTCCTCAGGCTCTTCATCCTCAACCACGCTAACAATCTCCGCCGTTGCCCTCTCATATCGAACAACCTGAGCAGCAGCGTATCTCGCCTTGCAACACATCACCGTGCCACATTCCTTCCCCACCCACACATATAAAGTAGAAGGAACATGCACAATAAACGCCCCACGCGAATCAAGCGCGTGGGCGCAAGGGTGGTAAACGATCTTAGGAACAAGGTGAAGAGGGTCGTAGGCAGAATGAGGAGCCATTCTATACATCCTGAGCACAGAGCTAGGACTCGGGGGCATGGCATGCACGCGCTTCTGACACTGCAATAGCTGACACGCGAAACCCATGTTCGGATTGGTTATGCCACGTGCGTTCTTCACGAAGTGAAAGGCGTCCTCGAAGCTCTGGCTCTCCCTCCACATCAGATACGCGATGACCAGCGAGGTCGAGCGCGACACGCCCTGGCAGCAGTGCACGAACACGCGCCCACCCTGTTGTCGGACATCCTCGAAGTAATCGAAAACGTCGTAGAGAATGCTGGTGATGTCCTCCGAGGGACTGTCCCGCAGCCATAGTGTTTTGTAGACGAAGTTAGTTTTGAAATACTCGGGGCAGACGAACCCCACGCAATTCAGCACGTGCGTAATCCCGTGCCGCCGCAAAACCTCCTCGTCCTTTGCTACCGTGTCACTCCCCAAGTACACGTGCTCCGCGATTTTGGAACATTCCTTGTCGAAAAAAGCCAACTTGTCTCTCCTAAGCTGAAAAACTTGTCCCGGACCCGGACCCGAATTTGATGATCCTTTGGTGGACCCTCTTGGGGTCGGTGGCGGAAGCCAATCGTCGAGATCGTCGCTGCTGGCGCTCGGCCACTCCTTCACGCTGTGTTTCCTGATGCAAAGAGGCTGAAGGGATCGCGGCGGTTTCCGGGTCATCGGAGTCTGGTCGGTCCAAGAAACTGATCTGGAATGTGCTATCCGGTGAACACCGGTGTCGGCGTTGTTACTCTCTTCTCCCAACATGGGTAATCTACAAGACGCGATTTTTTTTAACTGGGTTTCAAACCAATAACATAAGTAATAATGGGTTGAAAGCAAAAGCTTAGAAAGAGTAAATGATAAAAGGAGAATGGAAATTTTTGTTTGCTGATAGTTTGGGTTTTTCTCACCTGAATGTCTCACTCTCTGACTCAGTTCCTTTTTCTTACAGAGAGCAAAATTCAAACATAGATATTTAGAAATTGGATCTTGCAGAGGAGAAAAGGAAGAATTAGAAGGAGGTAAAGAAGAATTTGGAGTTTGCATAAATGGAAAAAAAGGTAGGACTTGATGGTCATGGTCTTTCAGTTTGACCAAAAAGTGCCACCTCAAATTGACACACTTTTCTCAAATATAATAATAATAATAATATGCCCCTTTAAAATCTGCATTTATTGTCACACATTTTTGATTGACTTCTTTTCTCCCCTATTAATTAGGTTACCAGATTTAATATAAATATAAAGGTTCAATTTCAATGTGCACTAAAACCTGTGAAGCAACTCCTACGAATTTAATTTTGGTTCCATTGTCTATTTATTTATATAGTCAGTCATTACTGTGTTTCTGAAACAGTTTAAATATTTTAGGTTTTTTTAATCTCGTAGTCAAACTATATTAATTGTTCTTTAACAGTAGATGTTACAATGAAAAAAATGTTTGACCAACCGAATCCAGGTTGTTTCTCTACAATGAATTTGAATTGATTTTGTCTATTATGTGTAGAATTCTTTTTATCATGTTATCAACATTGTTAGTACATCATTAAAATATATCTATTCCCTTTTGTTGAATTTTAGAAATTATCAATTCAAACTTCGACTGAAATACCGGATAAAGTTATAAAATAATAGCATTTAATCAGATACTACACTTTTTTATATAAAAAATACTATTATCTTATATTAATAAGGAAAGAAAATTATTATTAAATTTGGTCTTCGAGTTTCTTATGCGAATTCCTTGAAAGTAATCAAATTTAATTTTACCATGATTTAATATATTTTTGGTTAAATAGCAATAATTAATAAGAAAAATATGATAGTAAAGGAACTGTTTTTTTTTTTTTTGGTATTTCACTATCAAAAACTTCAATTCAATATATTTAACTGCTCCTCTAATATGTAATAACGGTCCATGAAAAAATAGTCACGAAGAAAATATGATAGTAAAACCATCTTTCATACAAAAATGTGGATAAAATAATACCATTTTGTTATTTTTAGTTTAAACTTTTCTTAGCGTTACGTCAACATAATTTGCTAAATCAGTAAAATGTATCAAACTTACTAGCAAAATAAGCGAAAAAAAAATTACATTGTAATATTTATGAAATAATGATAACGTTTTTTCATAGACACAGAGAATTGAAGACCTTGGATAAGATCATGTATTTCTCAAGGAAAGTGACATAAGAGTTTGGATATTATATTCAAACATGAACCTTTTTGTCAACGTATGCCGACGTGGCGTTTATTATTAGTATATAGTGTAATCCCCACCGACATTTTATTTTTTCCTTTTAGTTTTTTTTTTATCTAATTTTATAAGGTTAATTCTTATATTTCTCTTATATTTGAATTGCAATTATAATTTTTTTTTTTTTAAGTTTCTCTCGTGTAAGTTTATTAGTTAGATAACAATTTTATATGGATATTGAGTCTTTAATTATTAATTTAAGTTGAAATGATAGAAACATGTGCAATAGTTGTTTTTAGTGGTATCTAGAATTTTGATTGTGTTGAATTTTAAAATTAGTATTAGAAAATTATGCAAAACTATTGGTTCAACCTAATTTGTTAAGTAGACTAAGATTTGCTCAACAAATTTCAATTTGAGAGCTAAGGCTAGTTTAAGACCTTAATTTACTCAGGAAATTAGATGAAGTTGTTCGATGGATTTAAAATTGTCCAGCAAATCTCAATTTAAGAGCAATTAAAATAATTTTTTGTCTTTTACATTTTAGTTCCCGTTTGTTATTTGTTTTCCTTGCATGTAACATGTAAGCTTCCACAATTATATTTCTTTTTCTAAGGTTATTCACATTTCTAACATTTTACGATTTAATAAAAGTTCATTCATCATTTTAAAGATTACAACAATAGATGGTAATTTTTAAATATTTTTTTTATATTTAAGTCCATCTTTTGATATATGGTTTATAAAATACATTAATTTAAACTTTAAAATTATCATATGACTTGTTTATGAGATTAACATAGATATAATTATCTTGTATTTTGTAACTTTGCTTTTTATTTACTTGTTTTATAAAAAAGTGTTCTAATAATAAACAAATGAAATTATATACACAAACACGGACTTCCTAAGATTTACAGGATTATATGTTTTCAATACATGTATCATATTGAATTCGTTTTATACAAATTTACTGGATAATTTTTATCTGCATATATAATAAAATATTTAACGTATTCTATTATTCAATATCTCAGGATACTAAATACTAAATTAGGAGGTTACATCTATAACATATCTTTCATAAAAATGCGATTTGGTAAGTTTTTATTATATAATAATTTATATTATCATAACTGAATTTTAAATTTAATTCAATTTCACAAAATTAGCTTGGAAATTAAGATTTACATATATTTATAAATTATTGAAAAATCTCAACTTTAGTTATATGCATAGATTTCCAATACACCCCATCGTCTCCTCACACCAAAGACTCTTTAATTCGAGCATAAGATTTATATGTAAAGATAATTCGACAGCCGATAGCAGATGACCCAATAGGTCTAACGACCTTGTTAAGATAGACTTTCATATCATATCAAAAAGTGAACTTTTGTTATATAAAACCTTGTTTGGCAATCTATTGAGCATGAAAAAACAGCATGAGAGACTGTAAAGTTTCAAAACAATTCAGACAATTTACTTTGAAAAATAAGAGCCCTAGTAATATTTAAAAAGCATTGATGTTTTCTCTCTACCACTCCATTTTGTTCTGGAGTCTCAATATAGGACATTTGATGTTCTATGATTTTTAAAGAATAAGACTGATGCAAATTAAATTCTGGTCCTTTATCAGACCTAATGCATTTGATAGTAGTTAAAAATTGAGGGTTTCAACCAAAGTAACGAAAGATTTAATGCAACCCTGTATTTTTTATTTAGTTTTCAAAAGAAAAATAAAGTATGTCTAGAAAAATCATCCACAACAGTCAAAAAATATCTATGTCCATCCACAAAAGTAATGGCTAATGGTCACCAAATATCCATACATAACAAATCAAAAAATTTATTGCTTGAAGAAGTGCTTACATGAAATGGAAGTATTTTATGTTTAGCAAGTGGACATATTTGACAAAAGTCATCACATGTTTTGTTAGAAATGTAATCAAACTTTGTTAACAATACAAATAGTTTATCCTTATCAAGTGACCTAATCTAAAATGTCAATCATCCACCTTATTAATAGACACAAAATTTATACAAAATTTATTCAAATTGAATATGGGGCAAAGTGTTTTCATGATTCCTTAGGATTTTCAAGAACATAGAGTATGTGGTGCATCTTAGCAAAATCAATTATCCTCATAGTGTGATTGTCCTGTATATCACAAATTTGATCAGTAAACAAAGATAGATTTTGGTAGTGATCTTAGATTGCAAATGATACCTGTGGATGTATTGGAAATGTGATGATCTTATATCTACCACAATATGTGCATTTTTTACTATTATAAATTTATAATGCTTGTCATCCATGGTCTATCTCTTGACTTGAGAATTATGAAAATTTCTATTGCAGAAACGTATGAGAATTATGAAAATTTCTATTGCAGGAAACATAATACACACGGAAAGAATAATTTAGAAGATTTACCGGTAGATTATGAAACGACAAAATAGTCTTATTTACTATTAAAAATAATGGCACTTTTGAAGCCATTACAGATGATGAATTTTTGCAAATGTAATAAAATTAGAATTGGCACAATAAAACTCTCTCGATTAGAGAGTTCTGATATCATATACCTGTTTGTAAAATAAGATTTACAATTACTTAAAAATTATTGAAAGACCTCATCGTTAGACGATGTAAATTTTTATTATATAATAATTTATATTACAATTTCTCTCAACAAGATACGTTACTTGCACTATATATCTAGGAAGATGTATAATTTTGAGTGTTTGGATGTTTTATTAACTACATACTTGTAACATGTTGTCTTTTTTAAAGATTTTAAAAAATTAAATCATGATTAAGAATAATTTAAAACATCAACTAAATAATTTATATATAAATATATTGAAAAATAATAATCATTAATCACCATTATCATTTTTAGGCTTAAAAAAAAATCGAGTATCATAATTTAAAAAAATTATAATCAATAGTCCAATCAAAATGGGGTTGCACGTATTGATTCACCCTGATTAAGCGGGTTATAAGTTCCAACACACTTTGACAGAACCCATTAGTTATTTTATTATATATATATATATATATATATATATATATATATATATTAAAATACATTATGTAAATATTTGTCAACTCTTTTGATTAAGTAATTAATGTTTCTAAGATAAATTAAAAAAATATTATTATCTTTATATATTATGTAACTCTTTTATAATTAATATTTTTAATATTTTATAATTAATAATTAAATGTTAATTTTTAAATAATACAATAAAAAATACTTTTTGAATTATTATTTTTATTTATTTTAAGTTTAATTTTTGTTTTTAAATAAACAGTTAGTAGACTCCTTTGACCTGCCCCGCTCATATTGTCATCATTAGAAAAAGAGCCTACAAATTGAATATAGGTATAGCATTGAATTACAAATTGAATTTTTAATACAAGCAGTGAGAATATAGGTGTAGCAGCTTCTAATTTAGGACAATTTCTTCCTGTACTCCACATCAATTGCTTCCAATATCTTATTAATTTTTTAAAACGACAATTACAATTTTGAGATGTATAAGATATTTCGAAAAGTATTTTTCGAAATGTATTTTTGAAAAAAAAAACAAAATTTCAAAATATATTATAGGAATATGTTTCAGAAAATACATTCCACAATATATTTTTAGAAATTGTTTTATGAAAATATGTTTCAGAAAAGTAATTCTGGAAGATGTTATGGAAAAGTAATTTCATAAATATGTTTTGGAAAAGTGTTTTCGAAAATAAACTAAAATTTATAAAAAAATATGCTTTCGAAAATGGATTTTCAAACATCTTTCGCAATCCGCTTTACGAAAGCAAATAAAGCCTTGACTAGAAGCATTTACACCTTGTGTGATTCCACACCAGCACCACCTAAAATTCACCACACACCACCCAAAATACTTTTTATAACCGTCACAGCACACCTTCATCCCTATACTTAAATGCATATTACAATCAAACAATTAATTCAATAATTCATTTACACACATCAAAATCATCAACAACGAACATCACAGTTTACTTTCATCATCCAAATGCAAAGTAATTAATTAAGATATTCAATCACGCTCTTCCGCTGCCGCAGCACATCCCACAACTCAAGACCGGTGACTACCAAAGAAATCCTAAACCCTTTCTGACTTCATCGAAGGGGGCACATCTATGATGGAATGCAGGAAACAAATATGCACATCTATGATGGAATGCAGGAAACAAATATGAGGTGCCGGAAGTAATTGCCCTAATTCTGTTGATGATATAGGTTTGCAGTACATCAACCCATCCTCCACCCCCATACCTTCTTCCTGCACCTCCATAAAAAAAAAATTTCAAAATATCCATATTAAAATAATCAAAATGATCTTAAGTGTCATCCGGGATGACACCTCCATCCGGTTCACATTTGTAAATGACAATCGGATGACACCCCATCCGGTTTATAATTTTTTTCAAATTGTAAATCGGATGGGAGTGTCATCTGGTTATCATTTGCAAAACAAAATGACAACCGGATGACACCCCATCCGGTTGTCAAACTCTTAAATCGCAAAAGTCGTCGTTCGCCATCGATAGTTTCCCAATCACCAAAATAAACTATTCTAATCAAACAATACCACTCACAAATTATTAATAAACATCAATAATTACTTACTTATGACTTGTTTGAAGTTTTAATTTAAGATTTAGAATGCGTCGATGACATGATAGAGGACAAATGAAAATTATGAAAGCGAAGAGAATAAAAGATAATATTGACTTTTTTGAATTTTAAAACAAAGATATATGTGTAATTTCAATTTCACTATAGAGATACAGGAAGAGGGTAGGGGTTGGAGGAAGAATTCGTCCAACCCAATTTCGTATCAGCCCCAAAATTGAATTTGAATGGCCATTCACATTTTTGTTGACGAAGATAAAAAGGCTTAGGTGTTGGGGTAGGCATCGTCCATCGTGGCAGGTGCTGCAGGAGTGATTCTTCCTGCACCTCCATGACGACTTCCTGCACCTCCATAGTTTTTCAAAATTTTCATTTTGGACATAATGAAAAGACCAAAATGTCTTTCGTCTACAACCTATAGTATAAAATTTTTGAAACACATTGCGGGTTCTACAACCCAACCCGCAATGCATTTAAAAAAAAATTGTATTACGGGTTCTACAACCCGCAATGCATTTAAATTTTTTTTTCTCAACCCGTAAAAAAAATTAATTTATTTTTATAAATACTAAAAATTATTTATAAAAATATTGTTTTTTTACTTTTTATTATAAGAAAAAGTAAAATTATGTTAAAAATAAATATTACAAAAATTTGTAACCTTGACTAGGATTGAACTGGAAACCTTTACTGCATAAGACTAAGGTGATAACCACTACACCATAGCAGATTGCTGATTGTATAACTCACAAAACAAAACAATTTATAAATACATTGTGGGTTACAAAATTTTTTTTAAATGTATTGCGGGTTGTACAACCCGCAATGTAAAAATACAAATTTTTTTTAAAATGTATTGCGGGTTATAGAACCCGCAATGTAAAAATTTTAAAAAATACATTACGGATTCTACAACCCGCAATGTAAAGGGTTCTACAACCCGTAATGTAAAAAATTTTTATACTATGAGTTGTAGATGAAAGATATTTTAATCTTTTCATTATGTTCACAATGGAAATTTTGAAAAACTTTGGAGGTGCAGAAAGTCGTCATGGATTTTCATTATGTTCACAATGGAAATTTTGAAAAACTTTGGAGGTGCAGAAAGTCGTCATGGAGGTGCAGGAAGAATCACTTTGATAAGGAGTGGTGGCACGGCAAAAGTAATGGGTTCAGGAAGCAAATGAGTGGTGCAGGAAGCAATTGCCTTTTGAATGGTTCACAGACCCAGCCTCATAAAAAAAAGAAGGAAAAAAAACCATTTCCTTTCCTCGTCTCCCTTCTTGTTGCAGAGAGGTGAGAAGAGAATAAGCAAGCGAAAACAAACCCACCCCAGTGTCACCAAGTGTAAGAAACGCATGCACAAACACTTGGCGTGCCTCTTCATAACTTTAGTTCCTTCGTTCATAACTCATAACGTGGAACGAACGAACCAACGAACGAATATTACTATTTAGTGGGAGAGATATAGAGAGAGAAAGTGAATGAATGGGGGTTTGGTCTGGGCGTTGCTGCTGCTATGCCTTTGGAAATCCCTGAATCTGATATGTATCAGAGCAGCATTGGCGCACACCGCCTCGCGTACCGCTCTCACATATCCAAGTTGGTAAAAGCCGGTCTCATAAACCACGCCATCCACCTGTTCGACCAAATGACCCAATCCAATTGCCGCGTCTTCAGCGTCGACTACAACCGCTTCATCGGCGTCCTCCTCCGCCACTCCCGCCTCCACCTCGCCCACCACTACTACCGCCACCACGTCATCCCTCGCGGCTTCTCCCTCCTCCCATTCACCTATTCCCGCTTCATCTCCGCCCTCTGCTCTGCTCCCAACAACCTCCCCCTCATCCACGACCTCCTCCTCGACATGCACGCTCTCGGCTTCGTGCCTGACATTTGGGCCTTCAACACTTACCTCAGCTTCCTGTGCCGCCACAATCGCTTAGAAACCGCCCTCGAACTCTTCCACTCCATGCCCTCCAAGGGGAGAGAGCCTGACGTTGTTTCCTACACTATTATAGTTGACGCGTTGTGCAAAGCTCAACGCTACGACGAGGCTGCTAGGGTTTGGCGTGGTTTGACTGGCAAAGGGTTGAGCCCTGATTTCAAAGCCTGTGTTGCTCTTGTTGTTGGTTTGTGCGGTGGGGGGCGTGTTGATTTGGCCTACGAGCTTGTTGTTGGTGTGATCAAGGGTGGGGTAAAGGTTAATATCTTGGTTTACAATGCTTTGATTGATGGGTTTTGTAGGATGGGAAGGGTTGATAAGGCGATGAAGATTAAAGCGTTTATGAGCAGCAATGGGTGTGTGCCGGATTTGGTTACTTATAATATACTGTTGAATTACTGTTGTGACGAGGGGATGGCGGATGAGGCCTTGCGGTTGGTGGAGACGATGGAACGGAGCGGGGTGGAGCCGGATTTGTATAGCTATAATGAGCTGTTGAAGTGTTTTTGCAAGGCTAATATGGTGGACAAGGCTTATTTGATGTTGGTTGAGAGGATGCAGACCAAAGGGCTGTGTGATGTTGTTTCATATAATACTCTTATCACAGCCTTCTGCAAGGTGCGCCGTACTAGGAGAGGTTATGAGTTGTTTGAGGAGATGTGTGGGAAGGGGATTAGGCCAGATATGGTGACGTTTAATATACTTATAGACGCCTTTCTAAGAGAAGGAAGTATCCAAGTGGTTAAGAAACTGCTTGATGAAATGACAAGGGTGGGCATTCTTCCTGATCGTATATTCTATACTGCAGTAGTTGATCATCTGTGCAAGACTGGGAAGGTTGATACGGCTCATAGTGTTTTCCGTGACATGGTGGAGAATGGGGTAAATCCGGATGTAATCTCTTACAATGCCCTTGTAAATGGATTCTGTAAGGCTTCTAGAGTTATGGATGCCATGCGTCTATATGATGAAATGCAGAGGAACGGTTTGTACCCTGATGAGGTAACTTTCAAGTTGATAGTTGGAGGGCTTATAAGGGGGAAAAAACTTTCACTGGCCTGTAAGGTTTGGGATCAGATGATGGAGAAAGGCTTAACACTTGATAGCCGTCTTTCCGAGACTCTAGTAAATGCCATTCAATCAAGCGATGGCGCATGAACATGGCTCTAGTTTATGTTGTTATCTTCTCAAATTCATCACGTGTTTCTTTGAAATGAGATACCTGACATAAAACATTTTCTCTGGATAAAATGCACCAAAGCTTAGCAAACTCGACCTCAAACATTTTCTGCAGGTAATGACATCTGGAAATTGGTTTGTCCTACTTTTATGATGCCCTTGGTGCAACCCCATACCTTTTATGTGTATCTATGCTCCCATATACTCTGTGCTGTAACACTACTAACTCACAGACCAGCTTCTTGTAAAGGATCCTGACTGAGGGCAGTGCTGTAATGATTTCTTGCTACCAATGGAAGTAATGGCTTCTTAGACCTTTTTATGGATCAGTATCCAAGTTTTGTTTCATATTCTCAACAGACTATTCACTTGGCGGATTGTATTGTCAATACAAAATGAAGCATTCAATTATTTTTGGGCCATTGTTATACATGGAGGGCTATGACTTTGTTTCTCACTCAGCACAACTAATATTAGTAATTGATGATTTGGTCGGAATTACTCTAGCTGCCTATTCAAATCCCAATTTTTTTCTGAGTTCATGTTGAAGAGGCAGGTTTGAGTTATTCTTATGTTGTCTTGATGCTATTTGAGTAAATCTTTGACCAGTGACAGCTCAATTCAGACTGATTCATGTCCTGCCTTGTATGGCAGAAATATCGATTATGAACGCCTTATGTCATTTTATGGCTCTAACTATTATGGTCCTGTTTCATCAAGATGAAGTTGGTGGTAGCATAGCAGCGCATAATTTGAACATTGAAGATATGCATTTATTGGTGATTTCACCTTGTTGTGACTTGCACCTTGGTCCTTGTGCCCATCCTAGTGAATTGTTGAAAAAATAAACTCAGGTTTCATACCATTCTGGAACTTTAGTTGACAGACCATCGGCTTCTTATTATTTGGGTATATGTCTGGACAGACATATGTAATTTAGTGGAGAATTGTGGGTGTGGAAAAAAGATTCGATAGGTAGCCTTGTTAGGCTTCAAGATTCAAATTTGTTAGATTCTGAATAACTGAGACTGGCACAAATTATATATGACTTCCAAGATTTGGATTAGCATACAAGGATACATAATTGTAGGATTATACATTTATATAGAATTTTACATGTTCGACCTTTATTAGCATTGTTTTCTGGAAAATTATTACGATGCTTGTGCCCGTGTCTGCAGCATGGAACTTTAGGCTGCTCTAAAGAAATGTTTCTGTGATCATTGCAATTATTCAAAGTATGTTTCTACTCCTTTAATTTCAGCACATTCATTTATTAGAGCGCTATGACATTCAATATGATTTTGTCAACCTTTGTCCATGCTAACCCCAAATGGAACAAACAAACATAATATTGTGAGAAAAAAAATGGATGTATGAATCATTTAAAGGTTGCATAGTGTTCCATAAGGCTGTTGAGAATCAATGGAGACTGACTGGAAACTGCCAGATCTTAAGTTATTTGGTAAATTTTCACATTTGTTAGTGGACTGCTTTATAGTGCATTAATGCGAGAGACTCTTATATTAAAATAACACTTTCTGCAGTTGTTACATTTAGTTAGATAATATCACGGTGCTATGTATTCTCTGTAGTTGTATTGAACCTAAGGAATTAGAACATGTTTTAACTGCAACTTTGATTATTTATGTTTGATTTCGGAAGGTGGGGGGAGGGGTGATATCTGGTATTAGTCTATGAAACAAAAAAGTGTATGATATTAATGTACCCTAGTTCATTGCATGCTGGTATCTCCTTGTCAATAGATTCTACTCTAGACAATGTTGAACCTTGGAACAGATTAGCTGAAGGACAACTAAAACCAGCACAATAAGCAATTTGCAGATTGGTTTGATACACAATCGGAGAAGAAATATACGCTAAGGGGGCTAAGAGAAAGTGCTGGTGAAGGACATAGGTCTGGATAATTGATGATTTTTCCAGATGGAGTTGAATAATCTAGGGTCACCATCCAACCAACTTCTGGAGTAGGAAAGAAAAATTGGAAATAATTAAGAAAATGCCATGTTAGTCCAAATGTCAGAAAATGTGTTGTGTTAGAAAAACTAGTTTCAAAACTGCTGCATTTTAGAATTCGTTTGGAAAAGTGCAGTATTGAGACTGGATTGACAAATCCTTTCTTCATCCATTCACTCACTTTCTTACTGTGTATTAATCAAAGATTTTCATTTCAATGATAAATCTTTCTCCTATGTGGTATCCCAAGTTCTTCATAACACATTATTACACAAATTGTAGAAATTCCTAACCAGCTCCACTTCTAATATAATCCCATGTCACCATCATCAAAATGAAATTGGGCTTAAACTATTGTGAATATATGATATCAGGAAAAGAAATAGATTCTTTTCCTGCCGCATTGAACATCATCAGACGGGGAATAATCAATTGCTAGGTTTGTAATCAATGTTTTGTGACAAATTTACAGACGAAACTATCTTCCGCCTGTAAATTCTCAATTGTAACAATTTTTTATTTCCTGCATTGTTGCAGGCTTCTCGCTGAATTTCTATTCAATCTATTTTCAGTTGAAGTTTTTTACTTTTTAGATACTTTGCATTTAGGTTCTATACTTTCTTTGACTTCCATTGCTTTAATGTTGGGCTTCTAAGGAATATCAAAATCATGTCTCCATTCTGTTGTAATTTCTTTTGTTTAGATCATATAAAACATTGGTACTTCATTTTCTAAGTTGGATCATACTGTTTACAGGCACACATTGGGCACAATTGAGCACTTACAAGTTTTTTCTTTAAAGAAATAGGTTGGCAGCCTGGATATGTCTCTACTTTGACTAGGTGCGACTTGGGGTATGGACAGGTTCATCTTGTGTACGAGCTAGATAATTTTATTACAAAAAAAAAAAATTCATATTTCAATTAAAATAACATATTTCCCTTCAATTTTCCCATTTTTATTTATTTATCAACTCAATCAAACCTATTTATATTGCGAAACACGGGATATAAATTTATTATAAATGTTATCATAACAATCTGCAAATATTTTGTTCGTGTTATTTATGTTCTGTTTTGAACTGAATGTCTTGAAAATTATATTACAGGCCACATACTCGATTTTGTACTAGCTACCGGTACCATACCCATGCAACATATTACACCTTGAATTCTATGATTTTATGAAAGAATTTATGGCTTTCACGGATTTGAATTTGACAAGTGTCTTAGAATTTTAATTTTTCAACGTGATTTCCATCTAGAAGAGATGGGATTGGTCATTAAAAACAAGGATAACGTGGTGCTACATAGTTGCTACACTGATTGAGTCCCGGGAAGGTTGAAGCCATTATGGTTCTATCACAAATGGTTATCCATTAGGAAAAGCGGATCAATGGTATCATAGCAGAAATAGATATATGTATTCTATTATTAACAGCTGAATTTAATACCATGGAATGAAGGCTACTAACATCCAGTAAATGTAGAGAGCATGTTTGAGATTGTCCTTCTCTAAGCACTTATTCAATTCATTGCTGTAAATTGTTCCTTGGTTTGGGATGATATGCATTGCTCATGTTCAGAATAGTTTGGGATGCTCATGTTAAGAGTGATTGACGTTAGTGAACAAATGTAGCCAAAACTTATTGGTTTCTGGAAATCTCTTGTAATTTTACAATCAGTCTTCATGAATACCTCAGCCACCGACGTGGTGGAATAATCCGCTTTAAGAGTAGCAAAGTATGCATATTTGGATAGACGATCAATGACCACGAAAATCATTGTGGAATCATTGGAAGGAGGAAGCCCGTGATGAAATCTATAGCCATATTTTCTCATATTTAATCGAGAATGTAAAGGGTTGTAATATCCAAAATGTAGCGTGTTAGTAGTTTTTATCTATTGATAAACATACATTGTTGGACAAATTGTTTAAAAATGTTATATATTATTATAGAGAAAAACGCGGGATATAAATTTATTATAAATGTTGTCATTGTCTCTTTCACCCCTCTGTGTGTGCACTTTGTTACACAACCTTATCACGCATTTGTAAGAGATTGATTCCACAACTTGTGATTAATTATTTAAATTCTGTGCAAGTGGCAAAATCACTATTAATCTAATAATTTTCTGTAAAAATTAAAAACTTCTACTTAGCACCTTTTTTAAGTTCTTATATTGCCCTTTTCTCTTTTGTACTAGGTTATTCTCGTTGTAGTAGAAACAATATACAAGTCTTAATCAAACTCCTGTCGATTTAATGATGTTATAATGCTATTTTTGAATTCTTAAGGATTCAATATTGTTATCTAAATTTATGATTTCAAGTAAATAATTCTAATTCCGGATCTTGCTATTGAATATGGAGGTAATTTTAGAAGATTTGTTTTACCTTTTTTACTTTTCTTTGCTTAATGAAGAGATGTCGTCAATGCAGGAATGTACGAATAGGTAGAAGGCTAACCATTGACATTTGATCATGAAATCTTACAGTATGGGTCTTAATTCTTTACGGGTTTGGCATATCACATTGCTTGCATCTGTTTTGGGGTGAGGTGTAGAGTAAATGGAAAAAATGTCGAAAAGAAACAAAATGGAGGAAAACTCTTGCTGAACGTTGGATGTCTGCATCTGGGAACTGTTAACAATGCATCTTATTACCCGATTTTGGAAATTATAGAAAATTGAAGGCAACAAAGAGAAATTGTTTCTCACATACTTAACTCTTTTTGATGAGGCATGTCAAGCCTGTTCTTATATTTTAACACAAGCTTTATTTATCAATTATTACTGAAAAATGATTTCTTTCAAATCGATTGAACGTTGATTCACAACGAGTTCCTATATCCAATATGCTGTTCTTCACTTTTTAAAGTGTGCTCGAAAAATTTGCAGACTGTGTGCTTTTGGGGTCCACGTATTTTGGACCAAAGTAGGGGAAAGGTATCATCCGCAGTCTTTCTCTATGTGCATGTTAATTGATGTAGAAGAAACTGAAAGCACTTGGGAGTTAGAAAGTGTGTGCGTGTTCGCCTTGCATCATCACAATTTTTCAATAACCTTTACAGTTTTGTAAGATGCTTTATAATAAATTCTGAAACCTTCACAGTCCAAGAATCCAAGCCACCTTAAAACTCACACAAGGTCTTGTTCTCTAATGCTGTTTCAACCTCTCTACATTGCTATAGGACAAACAAGCTCAGCATGATCACTTTCTCTACATTGTTAAACGAAGAAGAGAAACATTTTGCCCCACATAAGTGGCTTATGTTCGATTCTTTGCCTTTATGTGAATCATCCTTGAAGTTAACTTCAAGTCATTCTCATTCCCTTTATATACTTTAATTTTTGATTTGGCTTGATTCGTCCTTGTTTCCATTAGCTTAATATCATTCTCTTAGTATTGCCATTCGGTTTCTCTTCATTTTCCTCACACATTTTTCCACAATTCCCATGTCTCGTCGAGAAACCAACCCCCATTTTTCTCGATCATCACAGCCTGAATACGTGATAGATGATAACGAGCAACCACATATTCCATTTGGGCCACGCCATAAACGTCGTGGCCAACCATCCACCCAAGTAGCTGCACCTATACCAGATGTATTACGACCTGAGAATGAAGATCGTGTTCCATTACGACCACGGCCTCAACATGAAGACCATGTTCCATCAGAAGATCTTCCACCTATTTTGCAAGAGCCACGCCATGGCAAATCAAAAAGAAGTCCAAGTAAGCATCCAACAAATCAAGGTTTCCGACCAGTTAAGCCCTCAAAGGTAAATTTTCAAGAGCCACCTCTCTCTGCTGATGCCCCTCCACCGCTGCCCCCCTCCGACCACCCTCCTGAGCGTCTGCAGCCGCCACACCGTAAGCCCCTCAGTGATACCCGCCACAGTGGTATAAAGTTGCCTAAGGAGCAAAAGTCTCAACCTTTGACATGGTTAGGTGCCTGCTTGTGTGTAATATTTTGGCTTATCATAATCATAGGAGGGCTAATAGTCCTTATAGTGTACTTTGTTTTTCGCCCACAAAGTCCACATTTTGATGTGTCTAGTGTGACCTTAAATGCTGCATACCTTGACCTTGGATCCCTGCTGAATGCTGATCTAACCATGCTGGCTAACTTCACAAATCCAAACAAGAAGGTGCATGTGGACTTCAGCTCAGTCATCATTTATCTCTACTATGGAAGCACCCTCATTGCCACTCAGTACGTTGAGCCTTTCTCAGCTGCAAGGCTTCAATCAAGGTTTGCAACCATCCATATGGTCTCTAGTCAAGTTCAGCTGCCACTAAGAGAAAGCCAGCGCCTTGTCAAACAGATGGAAGGCAATGGTGTAATTCTCGAAGTGAGGGGAGTATTTCGCGCAAGATCCAAATTGGGAAGCATTTTAAGGTATTCATATAATCTTTATGGCCGTTGCAGCGTCATGCTAACACGTCCTCCTGATGGCATTTTGCTCAAAAAGAAATGCAGAACAAAGCGCTGAACCAATCATTTAGCACCAAAGATGATACTTTTTGTCTTCGTAATTTGCCTATTCCTTACATGTAATTTTGTATCTTATTTTTTTCTTCTCGAAAACTATTAGAGATTATTATAAACTAATAACAGCATCCTTAACATCAGTTCATAGTATCAAAAGTACTATTAGTCACTCAAGGATGCATGTTTTTTTTTGTGTTTTCCCTCTAGGTATGATCAATTACGTGTTTATTGACCAACCAATCTCAAATCAGCATGAAAGGGGAATTTAAGTTAACGTAACACTATAAATTTTATCTCATTCGTCACACCCGCTACAGATAAGCTGTTCCAAGATTTGTCCTAGAAAGTTAACTGCTCATGAAAAATGTAGTTCCGACAACGAAAAGGAAGCACCATAGCTTGCTACTAAACCAACAAAAGCAATAACTGTTTACAGTTTTTGCTGATGAAGAAGTCAATAGTTGAAGATAATAATAATAGTAATTGTTCTAACCTCTGAGTTTTTTCGCTCTAATAATGTGGAGGAATGTAGATGACATAGCTCCATACAGTTTCTTATTCTCTTCACTGATGCCTGAGAGCTGAGCAATATTTAAGATGTTCTTGTGTTTATCCGGGTCTACCTTCCTCAGGTGGCCATTTTATGTTTGCAAACTCCTCAGGAATGACGATGCGGCGCTTTTTGATCGGAGCACTTAAATATCTTCTTATTCTTTCATCAAGGTGTGCTAGGTGTTACCCCGTGATGTCCTGTAGGTTGCTGTTTCTTTTTCATAACAGGTGTGCTACTCAAAGTTAAGAAACAGTCCTTCAGCATTCAAATTTTTCCTACCTTATTCAAGATATTTATTCAAATTTGTTCTACCGTATTCAACAATTTTGAACATTTATTCAAATTTGACCCACTCTTTAAGATTAAAAATAAACGGCTAATTAATAGGTCCGCATATTTTGCAATCAATTTTATATGGACTTGTATCACTCTTATCTATAAACTTTTTCTATTAACAACCTTCCGAATCCAAGACATAACAATATCAATAATAATAATAATAACAATAATAATAGTGAAAATAATAATAATAATAATAATAATAATAATAATAATATTTAATAATATTGTTTCATCATTATAATAATGAATATTTGTCTTGATTTGTAAAAGATCGCTTAATTGCCATAATATTAAATATTCGTCCATATTTGGTACAATACATTTGGTACAAGGGTAAAATAAAGATAATAAAATCATAATTTGATTAGTAAAATGGTGTTAAATGTACTATGATGGTAAAGAAAATTAAGATTTTTAGAATTGAATATCATTAAAACGACGTTGAAACTGTACAAGTTTCTAGAGATTTGATAGAAAATAAGAAAGGAAATTAGTCAACCGGTTAAACGTAAAAAATGTACTGAATTTATATGCAGAACATTCTATAAATTTTTCCCAAAGTATAAAAAAGCTTTCTAAAGAACAAGTCTTATTTGTTTTTGTTTATATATGTGAATGGTTCTTGAAAATATCAATCCGGTTATGTAAAGGATTGTCGTCGAAGAGAGTCTTCCTGTCATAGGGTGGTAGGTGAATGGTGGACCTGGAGGGTGATGGCACTATGAATCCGTTGTCCTCTTCGACGGTGGTTAACCGATGCACCTGTTCCAATATAGACTAACTTTCTGGCTATTAGGGAGAGGTTGATGAATCCATAGATCTCAAAAAAACATTTAATGCTGATTTGCTCAATAGAAGAATTGGGCAAACAGAAGCTGATACGGGTGTAACTCAATCAACAATTAGAACTTAGGAACCGACCCAAACCAATGTAATAAATATATTCAGCAGATACAGAAGCTATGGTTACACAGACATGTATAAAGTATTCCATTGGGAAACAAATCTAAACCATTCCATGAGTGTAATGCAATGGCATTGTATTTGTTAATTGTTTTCACGAAATGGTTGTACCTAAACTCTAAACCAAAATGCAATACCAAGTTACTCAAGCCAGAAGCAGCAGCAACATGATAGTGCAGGGAAATAACTAATCTGAAGTGAGAAAACCTCTAAAGCGAAGAAGTGAAGATGCGTTTATGTTAATTAAAATTAAATTGTTTTGGCGAATTTGACCTACTTTAACTCGAGTGAGCACACCCTCACTTGTATACTTCAGAGACTTTCTCACTTTACAGGACCCTAAAGCTAAACCAATAACCACCATGGCTGGCATTTTAAGAGATGGTATACTGATGGATAACTACAATTTGTAACATGAATTTGAAGAAATCAACATAGATACACAAAAGAAGATAAAAAAGAAAGAAAGAAAAGACAAGACAATGCCCAATTATAAGAGAGGTTCAGAAAGTTCCATTTCATTAGAAGCCTCCGGTTGTGTAGCAGGTCGCTGCTGCAAACCAACGAAGTCCATGCCAAGCCACTGCCATGGCCAACACACGTACCTAGGCCGATTTTGTCTGTTTGAATCTTCCCTGTTTTCAAAGTCTTCAAGCTGATGAGTAAGCTCCTCGATTCTGTCTCTTAGTCTAGATGACCTCAAGTCAGCTAACTTAAGAGACTTTTCCGCTGCATCTCTGGCTGCCATGGCAGCAGCAGCTGTCTCTTCTTTGAATTTTAGTTTCTTCTCTGATTCTAACATGGATTGTTTTGCCTCTTCAAGTTCCTGCTTAAGTGCTGCCAACTGCAGATTTGCAAACAACAACATGACTAAGAATATTCAATGAAAACATACAGCAGTAGAAGTGAAACAAAATCCACCAACAGGTGGCTTTGTATGATCTCAACTTAAAATATCAACATGCTGTAGTTACAGAAATGAATTTCTGAGCGACACCATAATTCTAGAGAGTAAAGGCAGCATCAGACGATGGATGCACAAAAAATTATTCCAGCAAAGGAATTCATGGAAACAAGGTATCAATACACATATAAACCATTCTTGCACTTTCAATTAAAAAACTTAGGCTTGCTTGGTTTGAGAAAATGCTCCAGTTTGAGAAATCAGGAAAAAAAAAGTGAATGATATGACATTGTATAATATAATTGAAAATAATTCACGAAGTATCTTATTAATTAAATCAAACAGCCGAAGTTCTTGGAGTAAATAATTAATTACATGGTAATAAAGCATTTACAGGGTTCTAGATTTTTTTTTTTTTTTGCTGTCCCCATTCTTCTAAAATACAACCCTTTATCCCACTTAAGTGAGGCTGACTACATGAATCACACTACATCGTTTCAGCACGGTTAAAACCCAAGACTTCAAAAATATTGTTTAGCATGAAATCTTCCTTCATGACTTCCTCCAACGCCCTTTATTTGTCTCACCCCTCCTCTTCATAGGACTATAAAACATGCAATTTGACAATACTTTGTGTTCAAACTACCTTAAAAGGATTGTCATTTTTCTTCAATTGGTGCTACACCAATATTTCTTATATATAATCATTCCAAATTTTATCGTTTCTTGTATAGCTAGACATCCATTTTAACATTCTCATATTTGTTACCCACCTTTCTCTCATGTAGTATAGCTGGACATCCAGTAGTACAGTAAATTTGGCTTTAAGTTGATATGTACTTTGCAATTAATAACATCCTTATTAATTTCTACATCATTTTGTATTATTAAACAACAACAAAATGTTGTCCCACTAGATGAAACCAGCTACATGGATCACACGACACCCTTTGGCTTAGTTAAAAACCAAAGTCTTAGTAGAGATCCCAGATAATTAAACTAAGAAACCTCTCATTCATCTAAAAAAGAAGTTAACATTTAAATTTCACCATTAGAAAGGAAATGTGATAGCTCTTAGGTATTAGAGATATCAAGTGCAAAAAAGAGACCAAATGAAGCAATAGGAGAATCTAGACGACTTTCACTCCAGTCACAGCCTCCTGAACGGTTCTTATTGGCGTTATGAAAAGCATGCATGAATTAGCTTGCCTATGCTTACTTTAAGCATGCATAGTAACTCTAACAACTCAGCAGGTACCATTTGCAACCATTTTAACAATCCAAATGTCTCACTGGACTCGGTCACGACAAACTAGCAACTACTAAGGTTTAGGTGATTGGTTAAGCCATACTCCTTTAGAATCCTATCCTTGAGCCTGCACAATATCCATGCATTAAATCCAAAGGTTCTTGAATATGAGGGAACGTGTAGGGTATGTAATCATTAAGCTTTTGAGATGGTTCATGACCACTAGCTACTAGCTATTACATTTGAGGTCCATCTGTTTCAAAGTTGGGTTACTTCACCCATGTTCTTTGCAGCTGGGGGTCTCAAGTCGGAGTTAAGGAGTGTTGTGCTAGGCCCTCAACAACCAACATAAAAGTTGACGTTATACCAAACATGTTCTAAATTAGGGTAGAATTGACTTTGTTGAATGTAATTAGGATGTGTGATCAAATTAATCTAAATCTTATGTTTACATTCGGAACATGTGTTTTCAATTGGTTAATGCTAGGATAGATTTTTCAACAATAAAAGAAGGGGAATAATTTCCGGTAAAATCTAAAGTCCTCACTTCATCATTGCACAATCAAAGTGTTAAAAATTCTCACACCAATATTATATAAGTAAAGATAATTTTCATATTTTAAGTCAATTTTATGAAGTTGAGTTATGTCTAAACCCCACTTTCTATGTCCTTGGTATGTAAGAACATATTAAAGATCCCACATTCACCAGAAATATGGTAAAATTATAGTACATGAGTAATTGAAAACCTCATCTTGCATTGTACGGTTGAATTAAGCCTAAATCCACTTTCTAAGATAAAGTTTCAACTAGCACCCGAAATATTGTAAATTAAATTTTGAATGCATTAAACTCTAAGAATATTGGGCAAAGTAGAAAAAAAATTCGGTCACATCCTCTACCTATAACAAGCAAGTCTACGAATATTTGTAAAATAGATAGCATACCTGTGACACAAATTCCTGTTCAACACCTCTGCCTGCATCAGCCTCTTGCTCTGCTGCCACTTTCCATCTGTTAATTTCCTCTTCAGCAGCAGCTATGTCCATCATTAGCCCTTCAATCTATATTACAAATGTGCCAAACAAATTATCCATGGACTGATGGGTATACACAAACAACAAATTCCACATTCCACAAAAATACATATACAAAGATAAAAAAGTGCCAATGATTAAGGAACTAGATCAAATTAAACATATATAAAACACAATTAAGCTTACATTTTCATTTGCCACTCTCTCTTTTTCTTCAAGTTCCTCTATCCGATGCATTCTATGGTCAAGCTCCTTGGCCTGAGCTTCTACATGCTGCTTAAGTAAGCTCAACTCTGCCCTTAATGCAGTCAAGCAATATGCAAAGAAAAAAAAGTTATGATGTCAACACCACTGAAAATCGCAAACATGCAAGTTCTTCAGTCAACTGTCAGTGATATCAAGGGCTACGATTTCCATTCATCAAACTTTAAACTAAACGAATAGCAAACAACTGAGTTTTAATTCTATTGTTTGTCATATACCTTAATTCGCCCACGGTATGCTTCAGCTCAATGATCTCAAGCTGAGATGCCTTAACAACATCTTCCAAAGCACCAGCCTGCACACAATACGTCCAAAAAGAATTCATGAAGGAGTCTTCAAAATGCAAACTACTAATTTCATTAAAAACTAGAGTAATGGATGCTTAACCAAAGAGTATATTTCATCCTCTTCTTTTTCCGTTCTATCCAACTTCTCATCTGAAGCTGCAACCTTTCCATCTCCAAGAAGCTTACTGAATTTGAAATCTATCCCAGCCTCCCTCAACCCATTCTCTGCAGCTTGAAACAGCTCACTCTTTCTAGAAGATGGATCGATTGCCATCCTCTTAGACAAAGCACTCCGAAGCAAAGAACCAATTTGATCCTTCTCCCTAACCAACCGAGCCACCGTCTCATCTAAACTTTTGATCTCACAATTTTTCTCCTCAACCACATCCTTTGCTTTCTGAACAACAATTTTAGTCAACTCATATATCGACTCCATCCCAGCCAAAGAGGCACGTATATTCTCCTCAACGTCTGTTTCTTGCGGAACAAACAACGATTCAGATAGTTCCTCGGAGCCACCATCATCAATTATCTTAACAACACTGCAAATCTGGTTATGAATTTTGGAAACAAGACTCAACTGGTCAATCAACAAAGGTCTCTGGGATTCTATCCGAGACTCCAGACTACTCAACTTGTCCTCACACTCACCAACAAACTCCTTCAACTGCAAAGCCTCACTTTGCTCCTTACTCAAATTCTCCGCAACCTCATTCAGCCTCTTGTCCCTAACAGCCAAATCCCTCTCCAAATCCTCAACAATTGAAACCTTCTTCGCAACCTCATCCCTCAAGCCACTAATTGTGGCCTCAAGCTGAGAAACCTCAATGGCAATCTCGTAATTCCGCTGCTCCATTTGCTCCCTGGCCTCGTTCCTAGCCTTAACAGCCGCCTCGTTCTGCTTCGAAAGCTCCTCCACAATCTCGTTCGCGCGCTTGATGACGCCGTACGCCACCGCCGCCATGCCGGTGTATTTCTGCGACCGCGGAAGCGGCAGCGCGTTGCCGGCGAAGCTGCTCACCTTCGCCGAGATCTTCTCCATGCCGGTGACGAGTATGTGACTCGAATTTCCAATCTCCGATCGCAGCGCGTCGCGTTCCTTCGCCGTTTCTTCTAGTTGCTTCTTATTTTCTTCTAGTTGCTTCGTCGTCTCCTCCTTCTCCCGAACGGCGTCATCTCGCAGGCGGCCAAACTCATCCCGCTTCTTTATGGCCTCGTGAGCCAGCGCCTTCAATCGGTTGAATGAAACCTGCAATTCCGACTTCGTATTCTCCGCTGCAACGCGCGCTTGCCGCTCCCGATCGAGTTCTGCAAGAACCTCCCGGAGTTTCTCGACGGAGACATCGTCCGAGGAGGGAGCCTTCGTAGTTATAGGAATCGGATCACCGCCATCGTCCTCAACGTCGCTAAGAACCGCATCGGCATCTAGGTCGCCGGCGCCGGCCATTTAATTTAATAACATATATATGACACAATTATATATGTTATGATAAACCCTAGAAATTGAGCGAAGCAATAGTAGCAAGTAGAAACTCTAATCTAATCTGAAATTGTCTTCGGCTATGGCTTATTGTTGCTGATGATTATAGATTGACGAAGAAACACCGCCACAACGTTCCTACCAGTCAGCCTCCGAAGAATTTAGGTATTTCCGATTGAGAATTAGTCTATTTTTTTAGAATTTCAAATCAAAATTACGGGTGTAAGAATAAAACCATTGGTTATTGATTATTTTGTTTTCTACTTGATGAATGTATAGATGGAGAGAATAAATAAATACATTTAAAAAAGAAAAGAAAAAAAAAAAAGGAACATGGGAGGGAATGGAAGTGTTTTTCACCAAGATGGGATTGAACGGGCCTGATTTAGTAAGGATGGTAACGGTGGACGCGAACTCAGCGGATTGGAGTGATGGTAGGTGGGAAGAACCAAACGAAAGTCCGTTTACAAGTATAGCGAGGGAGTGGGGACACACAAGGACTCAATGAGGAGGAAACGTGCGTTTGGGGTGAGAGTGCTTATTCATGCCACGGAACGTATAATCTTTTCGATAATGAATATTAGGTTTAATCCTAACATTTATTCGTAATTTCTTTAATTTTAATTTTTAAATTTATTTATTTATTTATTTACACAATTTTGATTTCTTAATTTCATTATAATGTCCTTTTACTTTTTTTTAAATGATGAAGGTTTTTTTCAATAATAAATAATAATATTAGAAAACAATATTTACATAATTACAAACTTGTCCGTAATAAAAAGATCAGAACCAACCAAAAGAAATTGAAGGTGAATTTGTTTGCGAAATAAATTAAAAAAAAATACTTATTTTAGAGTGTGTTTGACTTATATTTTTAATTTATGTTTTTTATAGAAAAATGTACCAGATATTTTAATCAAAAGAACTCTACAAAATAAGTTACTTATTCTTATAAAAGGAAAATATTAATTATTCAATCTTTTCTGGTTCAGGCTTAAACTTATTTAATTCGCAATGCATATAATAAAATAATTTAATCAAATTTTAAAATTAATTTTTATTATTTTTCTACGTCTTTGAAATTAACATTTTTATTTTTCTGAAAATTACTTTACATGTATTTATTACATGAAATAAGTTAAATTACTGAAATGGTTAAATATTATGCTTAAATCTAGGATATATGATCGAATTTTGAATAAATAAATATTTTTTATACATACGTTATTGACTAATAATATATTTTTAACGAGCACTTAGATTTATTTAATTAGTATTGTTTATAATGAAATTTCTCCACTTTTTATCTTAAACTAAACAAAAAAAAATGTATGCATGAATATAAAACTAAGTAATACAAATATACATATATGGAGTACAAATCTTAAACTAAACCCTAAAACTACAAGTACTACAAATATACATATATGGATGAAAATTAATATAAAATTAAGTAAAATTCCAATATTTAAATAAATACAATAATATTTAAATTATTTTTTGATGTTATTCTGAATTTGTATTGTTATTTATCTTCTTATTACAAATACGATTATTATAAAGATCAAATGAAAATAGCACACAACATAAATTAAAAAAATGTATATATATATATATATATATATATAACTCGTTTCACTAAATATTTTATCATAAAATTTTACTACTTTAAAATCATCATCATAAATATACTACAATTATAATCTTTAAATTGTCTTATATAAAGAGATATCATTTAAGAATTCTCAAATTAAAATTCAGTTTTTTTAGTATATCACTCAGATGATAAGATATTGTTTGAGTGAGATTATCAACTAATTTAACTCAAAAATCTCTATAGTTTTACTCAAAAATTAATGAATTTCTCTTTGTTTGAACTAAATTCTCGTACTTAAGAGAGTTACTTTTAAATCTAAGGTCAAAATCTATATATTACTTGATAGAGATATTCCTCACTTAAACAAAATATTCCTTACTTGAGGAATGTATAAAATTATCAATCACTAGAAAGTATAATTTTGACAAATTTATTAAATCTTTCTATTAAATATAAATATAAATGCCTCATATTAAACTATTACAAATTTGGTACTAGTGTAGGACATTGCATTAAAACTAAACCAAATCTACTCTACTTTGTTAAATTAGATTCCAAATTAAAAACTCTCAATTTAACCTATCATTAAGCCTAAAATATAGTTATATATAACAAATCCAACAATAATGTAGGACATTTCATTAAAACTAAACCAAATCTACTTTGGACTTGTTAAATTATATTCCAAATTAAGAACTCTCAATTTAACCTATCATTAAGCCTAAAACATAGTTATATCATAACAAATCCAATGATATCATACTTTTTGCACACTTATTCAAAATTACACCAGATAAAATTCTTAATGGTTAAATACTAATAAAGATCAAAACTCACTAAAAACCCACAAATTATCTTAGTTAAACAAATTAAAAAGACATCTCAAACTCAGTCAATTCAATCCAGTCACCAAATTTAGTTCTGATAAATTTCATATACAAGGATTCCTATTTAACACAACCTCGAGTTATCAATTATAGTAAAAAACTAATAATTTTAGAACAAAAGAGAAAAAAATATGAAACAACCATAGAAATTGTTACATCTTCAACAAATTAAATCCTTACACTCATTAAATAAGTTTGATATTCTATAAATTTTGTATTTGTTTTTTTTCCTTTGCTAAAATTATCTCTAATATAATATTTCCATATTATATAAGTGAAAAAAACAATATTTTGACTAAAATCATATTAAACTCTAATAATAAAATTCAAAACTTCATATTCAAATTATCAAGTTTATATAGATAAAAAAACAATTAATAGATTGAAAAATACAATAATTTGTTAAAATATAAAAATAATAATCAATATTTACTAATTTTAATCAACCTAAACAAAAAATGGTACCTGTAAATTAGAACTAATTTTTACAATGTTTATTTTTTTTTTCTCCTGTGTATAATTTGGCATATATATGTGTGTGTGTGTTTTCTTTAGATTAGAATAAATAAATCGTTTTTTAGGTGAAATGCACTTAACTATAGATGGAGAACAAAAATTTATTTCACACTCAATTCATTTAGAATTATATTAAAGCTTGTTTTTTCGTCATAATAATAGTAATTACACATCTATTATCACCCTATTTATTTAATTTTTTATCTATTTTTTATTTTAGTATCTTACAATTAACTGTTGAAGGAACAGTTTAATAAATTAATAGTTTACGTATCATTAAACAGTATGCTTAAAACAAGATATTTCAAAATGTAATAAAACTTTTAATAAGTTTAAACTTTTTGGAAATGATATGTATATAATAAATTAATACTTTAAATGTAAAAAAAATAAAATAATTAAAGTGAATATTTATTTGAAAGATAAAAACACAGCTGAATATATTGACAAACTGCATGAGTTCAAACATAAATAAATTATAGAAAACCAAAAGTTTGGAATTTTCTCCAAAGTTAAAGTGATTGAAGCACGAATGACTTCTTCAAAGATTTGGAAGAGGTCAAATCTTGGTAATCTCTTCCAAAAATAAAATAAAATAAAAATAAAATAAAAAACGTAAAAACCATGCAAGAGAGAATATTATCTCTTATACACAAGTAAATCAAGAATGAGATGAGATGACGTTATTATTTATTTTTATTAAGAAAACACTAACACATTTAATTGACAATTAATATTTTCTAATCGATTATGTCTTTCTTTTACTATTATTAATATTATTATGATTATAAAATCAAAGTATAATTTTTAAATAATAAAGTCAACTACTATATAGTAATTATATATTTTTTTTTCTAATTCATATGAGTATTACATGGATCTATCTATGTAACTGTATAAAAGAGTAGATAGATATCACCTTAATTCAATACCTAAAAAATGCTAAGAAAATATAATTATTTATAACAATTTTAACTTAAAATAATATAGTTTGATGATTTAAATACTCAAATTCATAATATAATTATATATTTTGACTTTTATTTAAAATTAATATATATATATATATATATATATATATTTCGTTGAATCTATTTAGTTTTGATAAAAACATATTCATATGAGTATATGAATAATGTCCAATTTTTAAATTAGATAGAAGGAAAAAAAAATTAAATATGTACTTTCCTAGCCTTCTTCAACATGTTTATGTCCGTTCTAAATTATTAAAATAGTCTTAATCTATTAAGTAATACAAACTTATGAAAACATATTTTCGCTTTGAATCATTAGTTTCATTCGACTTAAATAAATTTTCTTTTGTTATACAATTTCATTCTCTCTGTTATCTCAATATTCACAAGTTTACTGAAATTCTGAATACAGTTTTCTCTCGTCATAACGTCAATACACATTTTTTTTAGTTTTGTTTAAACAATATATTCTTATTTCAGGAAAAGAAATTTAAATTAATTTCCATAAAATTAAATTGTTTCAATTATATATACTTGATCATTCATATACCATTTTAATATTTTATTCATTTTTTTCAGGTGAGAATTTTAAACTCTCAACTGTGAGTATTTGATCACGTAATCTCGGAGTTTTTAGTTAGCTTAAAGAAAAACTTAATTATTTTATGTAGTTTTTACTTTTTTTATTTAAGGATTTATTATTTTATTATACCATTTTTTATTATATCTGATATGTCTTTCATGATGTCTATAAAATCTCTTCGTACTCTTAAGTTACTAATTTTATTATTATTTAAATTATTTAATTAATATTTGGACATGTCCGTTATCCAAAGAAAATAAGATGAATTTAAACTCGTAAATTGTGATCCTTAATTTTCACACTCATGTAATTATATATTTTTGTTTTTCACAAAAACATTAAAATACATTTTGGTAATATTATTTAAAAAATACGTGCATATTTATTACCTTTTATAACTATAATAAATGCTGATGTTTTTTAGTCCCCTAAATTCTTCCTTTCTCAAAACGTAATTTTACGAAAACAGTTTTAATAAAAATTTTGCTCTATTGATCATGGATGGAGTTTAGTTGACGAGGCACTTCTTGGAAGTTACGTCCTTTCGAAAAGTGGGACCCATCAACACAGCAAATGTGTTTCGACGTTCCGTTTCAGCGCGTAAACATTTACCTGACAGCGCCTACGTTACAGAGAAGGATCCAGGAAAAACACAAAGTAACTTCCACTTCCTCTTCCTATTTAACCAAGGAATTAATAAATAAATAGGAAGATAATTTATTGTCTCAATTTGCTAATATCATTGTGAATTGACAAATACACAATCACTTACTTGCAACGCAATATTCATTTACTTGTTGAATGCAGATGTAAACAAAGTTCTTCCACTAAACTGTTAATTAATTGTCCTGGAGTATGATTTTTAATTAAGGATTACTATAATTTAAAATAGAGAGTTGAATAGGAGGAAAAGCTTGAAGAGGTTGACTTGACCTTACTAGTTGAGTTTCCTTCTAACACGAGTTTTCTTAATTCATTGTCCTAAACCCCCTATTTAGTTCAACAAGGAGAAGCTATTTTAGGTTACGTGATTAGCGTGAGTCATTAACATATCCACCGTGTTGTTAATTCTCTCACAATTCATTTGCAAATCTTGCGTGGGAACAATGCTTCTAGAGGTATGGAAAAACTGAATAGAGTTTGTGTTTCATTATCAGCATTTGTGGAAAAAGATTGATACATGGTCGGGTTCATTTGATTCAGTCATCATTTAGTTCGAGACTGAGTTTATTTTCTTGGTCTACTCTTTTATATTTGTTTTTTCTTTTGACATTCGTATTGCGTTAAGCAATTTTAGGATGCACCATTCAGTTTTACCTTCCTGGAATTTGTAGTTTGCAGAATTTTATTGCTAGTCAAAGTTGAAAGGTTTTGATTTCTTGTTCAGTGAACATTTATATATGTGTGTGTTAGGTTTTTAATTTGACAATTAACATGTTTGCAATTGTAGCTGGAGACTTGGACTGCTTTGGTTGTTTTGTTTTTGCTCGTGTTGATTCTAAAGGAGTCGATCATGGGGAGTAAGAGTTCGAAAGTCTCTGAAAGAAGGCATGTTTCATCGTATGGATCTGGTGGTGGTTCTTCGTCTTCATGGGATAACTATGGATACCCTCAGACACCAAATGCTTACCCACAACAAAATGTTTATCACACGTCTCTTCATAACCGTGCCTCCGCTCCGTTCCACGACTATTCACAGCCAAAAAGGAGGTTGGATATGAGATACTCCAGAATAGCTGATGATTACAATTCATTGGATGAGGTAGTTTGATTTCTGGTTATGCTGTGTTGTTTTTCCTAGGTATAATTGTGTGAGTATATGAACACTTTTTCATGTTTGGTCTGTTTCCATCATTGACTCTTGTATTTGGTAAGAAAGGGGGGACAGGCACCTGGGGGTTTGGGACATGATGACATTGACTCGAACTAGTCCGTGTCTTCAAACCGGTTTCAGAAGATAATGTGAACGGTATCAATTTAAAAGTTTAAGTCTCAGAAGTCAGCACAAAGGGAGGGGAAAAAAACAGGGAATCAGAATCTTTTTTCTGAAATCAGACTTCAATTTTTTACTATGATGGTCCAAGTTGAAAATCGAAATATTTAAGCTCTTACGTCTCAATAAGGATTCTTTGTAAAAATAAACACGCGAAGTTCCCCGTTTCGTTATATGTTATTGTTTCCTCACAGCAAAGGGTGTTAGAATCAGTGTCAGAGCTGGAACACCAAAAGGATCTTATTTGGGACCTTAGTCAAGAAAAAGATAAAGTATATATAAAAGGCTGAATTTTGAAAAAAAATCCGGGGAGACCCTTGCTTAGAATTGTTGCTTTTTTTCAGTCTGAGTAAAACCTTCATATACACTTGTACCCTTTTTTTTAACAAGCCTTTATACTTCAGCTGATCTTGAAACTTGGCATGATCTCCAAATTCAAGCCCGAGAATATAGTTAGCCAAGTTACAGCTGAAATGAAGTGCTGTTCTATTGTTTCTCGTTTTTACTGTTCTTGATGAAAATGTATGCATGATTCAGCAGAACATCTCATAATTCATTTTATAAAAAAGCAGTATCGATGTTATCAGTGTCTGATTTGGTCACATATGGTTAAGAGAAAACTTGGTCAGTAGCCAGTACATTAACAAACTAGTCCAAGAGTGCAACAAAGGTTGGTTTGAGAAAATATTTGGTTGAAGCTTACTGTAGCTTGCCTTGGTTACTTTTTTATTTTCTCAGATTTAAATATCCACAACAAAATATAACGGGTAGCATTTGACAAATTATAGATCAGCCAATACTGCAATCCTTATTGGTTGTTTCACTCCCAAAAATTATAATTCACACAGTTACAACTCACAGAACGAAAACCTTATTCTGTCAAATGATGAAATATTTTCGCACAGGTTACCAGTGCTCTTTCACACGCAGGACTGGAATCTTCTAATCTCATTGTTGGCATTGATTTTACAAAGAGCAACGAGTGGACAGGTTTTATCTCTTATACATGTATTGATGCTTGGATTTCTTGCGAGTTGTGGTACTAAATTGGCATAATTCACTTTGAAATCAGGGAAGAGGTCGTTCAACCGAAAAAGCTTACATCATATAGGAAGTGATCATAATCCTTATGAACAAGCAATCTCGATTATCATGAAAACTTTGAGTGCTTTTGATGAGGATAATTTGATTCCTTGTTTTGGTTTTGGAGATGGTAGTTCCTGATATAAATCTTGATGCTTTTCAAATTGCTTATGTTTCCAAATTGCAAACTTGATTGTGTTTCTTTCTTGTCTTTTTTTTCTGCCAGCATCAACGCATGATCAAGATGTCTTTAGTTTCCATTCAGATGAGAGGTTCTGCAATGGATTTGAGGAAGTTCTGTCAAGATATAGAGATATTGTTCCTCGCCTGCGTCTAGCAGGTGTTGCCTTCACCACTAATCTTAGGTAGCAATTTTTAATCAGGTTCAGCATAACTCATTGCATTTATGTGACAGGACCCACTTCATTTGCTCCTATTATTGAGATGGCTATGACTATAGTTGAACAAAGTGGGGGCCAATATCATGTCTTGCTAATAATTGCTGATGGACAGGTATATTTAATACATATTTCATATAAAAAAGAACATTCATTAATCTAGTTTAAATATGCACCAGTCATCAAAAACTTCACTGGCAGTTATCACGCTGCCTTTGTGAGCATGACTCTCAGGTATCACAGATAAAACTAAAATGTTATAGTAGTTTCAACAGCCAATTTTTTTGGCTAGCATTGTAATTGATAACAATAATATCTACCTTAAGACATAAATATCTTGCCATTGACAAGGCTGCAGAAGAAAACTGATAATTGTTAGATTAGCAAAATATGTGTCTGAATAACATCTGTTCCGTACAATATTTAGCTATGATTAATTGTTAGATGGATATATCTGAATTAGAGCTGAGCTTCAGAAGGAAATACAGTGGAGATACACATCATGGAACGAATACTAATATCTGGGAGGTTATTAGAAAAATTATGTTTTAGAAAGCGGATTTAGACTTAACTCAATTTCATAACAGGTGAGGATCACACTTCTAACTAATATATGATTTTGTAAAATTGAGTTAAGCCTAAAGTTACATTCTAAGATGAAGTTCGCTGCATATATCAAGAGGTTCTGGACCTTTAATGAATATATTGTTTGGGGCTGCAAGCAACTCCATCTGTCACAACTTTCGCTAGCATTCTTTTGGACTGTAGTTTGGATTTTCAAAGACTCTGCTAGCATGAGCAGGTCTCCTATGCTATCCCCCTTTTCATCAAATTACATTAGCCAACAAATTTGTGAAGTAGGAAAAAAAAAGTTATCTTGCATCTTCAATGGTTGTAAATAGGATGTAGTCCTCTATAGTGATAGATGACATATCTATCTTTTGATTCATATATGAAATGTCTAATGTGTTCAATTAGTATGAAATGCCCTTAATTTTTGCCAGTGCTTCAGTATATCTAGAGTAATCTTTTTACCGTAGGTATTCCTTTTTTTGGCACAGGTGACCAGAAGTGTTGACACGCAACATGGCCAGTTAAGTCCCCAAGAACAGAAGACAATTGATGCAATTGTAAAAGCCAGGTAAATTTTTGTTGTTTTCTCTCCTTAGGAATGGCCACGCTTCATTCTTATACTCTCTTAAAATTGCAGCGAGTATCCACTTTCAATAGTTTTGGTGGGGGTTGGAGATGGACCGTGGGAAATGATGAGGGAATTTGATGATAACATTCCAGCTCGAGCATTTGACAATTTTCAGGTTTGGTGTAATTCACTTGGCCTTATTTACACTTTACTATTTTGGCGAAATGTGAATATTTTAGTTTTGGCTGCATGTAGTTTGTGAATTTCACCGAAATAATGTCAAGGAGCGTAGATTCAAGAAGAAAAGAGACAGACTTTGCTCTATCAGCTTTGATGGAGATACCTTCTCAATATAAGGCAACTATAGATCTTGGAATACTGGGGTAATAAATCAATATTATATGGAAAAATGTGGTACTTCTAGTCTATTGTAAAGGTTTTTATTGGGGTAATAATTGAATTTGCATCATGTTTACATTGTATGAAAAGTAGTGCACGGAGGGGACATTCACCGGACAGGGTTCCTCTGCCTCCACCTCATTATGAGAGGACTTCTAGCAGCAGCACAACATCTTTTCGTCCAAGCAGTTCTCAGCAAAGTGCACCTACATATTCTGGCTTCGATAATGTTAACACGGCATCATCTTCAGGTGGCTTATATGATAACAAGGTATTTAAACCATTGTTTTCAACTTAAGATGTGACTTTCTTACACAGTTTAGCTTTATCAGATGTTTCTGCCACTTACAAAAAGTTAACAACAATTAAATATACACGGTTAATTTTGCAGGTTTGTCCAATTTGTCTCACTAACGGGAAGGATATGGCATTTGGTTGCGGGCATCAGGTAACATGTTGAATAATATGCTAAAACGATTCATCTTGAATGTAAGACTATCAATAGGACATAATATTAACTTTTCTTCTGTTGTTATTTCCTCAAATGGGAAAGACTTGTTGTGAATGTGGAGAAAGCCTCGAATTCTGCCCCATATGCCGAAGCACAATCACTACAAGAATAAAGCTTTACTAGTTAACCTTGCATGGGAGGAGGTTGGTTACGTTTGGCAATGTCATTAATTGAGTGCTTAATTGATTTAATAAGTCAAAAACTAACCTTATGCATCATAGACAGGGTAGCAAAGATAGGAGCAGGGTTGGCATGGATCAAGAAGAGAGTTTTTTTGCCTTGTATTGTACACAAAACTACATTTAGCGATTTTGAACAAGCTTATATCAATATGCTAGGGAGGTAGGAACAGTAGAGTGCACGTTGCATCATTGTACATACGAAGTTTGTGCGTGTGAAAGGTTTCATTGTTTTGAAGCCAGATGCTTGTAAAAAAGTTACTTGGGATTTTTTAGTTTTCTGCTTCAATGTAAACGAGGTAAAGTTTAGGTTGGACTGCAGAGTAGCTGGTTCACCCTATGAACTGTTAGTTTTTTATTTGTCTTTATCATTTCACTTCGTTGTCATTGATCACCAATAAACAGCAATATCCAAAACAATATAACTTGTTTATTTGTTTTGTGTTACCTTAATTCAAGTGTCTGAAGTTTGGTCCCCTTTACTTCCTTTTTTTTTCAAAGCGAAACCATGGAGTGCACGCAGCACACAGATTAAATTGCTATTAAAACGAAACCATGGAGTGCCCGCACCACACAGATTAAGTTGCCATTTTCTGAAAGAACGTGGCGTAAGTTTGCATCACATCACATACCCCATTATTATTACTTATACTTTTATCTGACCTTCATTCTCACTTTTATGTTACTTCTGCTCCCACTTCTTTCTTTCCAAGTCTTTCATTTCATTACATCTGTCAGTTCTCTATACCTTTTCTCTCTTATTTCTTTCTCTTCCATCTCAATCCACCCTGAAAAAATGAAGTGCAGGGCACTTTTATACACTGACAAATTAATGCGATATCATACGTGGGCGTCACTCCAACTATTTTCTTAACGGGAGAGAATTATGACAGATGGTTTGATTTTACAAGTAACCATTTATATTAATAAACAATCAATTTGCTTTGTCTTCCTTGTAATTATAATATTAAGATGCAGGAACGTATTTTTATTCTCCTAAACTAAAAAAAAAAATCATTATACTCTCTTCAAATTGAAGTGTATATTTTAGAACTTTAAACACTAGATATTGTTTTTTAAAATTATGTTTTGACAGTAATCGAGATATTAAAATAGTATTTTTTTTATAACCAAAACTAAGATGATTTAAAATCTCAGACTAAAAATGTAATTAAACAAAAAAATTTATACGAATAATAAACCTTTCCTAAGATTAATAGGATGTTAAACACATAGTTTATGGATAGAAACACGTGTCAAATAATGGAAGAGAAAAATATAAGTAAAAATGTTTCATTTTAAATAGATAAAAGAAATTTGAACAAATGTGTTTAATATATTGTCTCTTGATTTTAGATATGTTCAGCTCTTCGTATATATTGCACCAGTGCAATGAATTAAAAAGAATAAATTAAATCATTTGAGTTCCTTGAGCAATCTACTCAAATTTCTTTGCTTTTGCTAATTTATTTTAACACTGTTATATTTTGGTCTAAAAAAATAATTATGATATAAAAGAATAATTTTAATACCGTTGTATAAATTTATTTTAATATAGTGTCATTTTGGTCTAAAAGAATAATTATGGTCGAAATCAATTAAGAACATATTCAGGATAGTCAAATTATCGATTTCAACTTTTATTTTTTATAGTTTTTTTTATATAAAAACTGACTTTTTGTGGTATCAGTACAAATTTAATCATCTTAAGATAGTTAACAAACTTATTCTATATATATATATATATATATATATATATAATCTAATACATCAAAACACACTATTTTTTTTATTAATACATCCTTGATTGATTGATTTTGATTGAGTTTACTAAAATATTGGGAAATTAAAGTGATCCTTTTTTTTTTCTTTTTCAAATCCAAATCCAAACCATTTTATGGACCCTAGCAGAGGTTGAGTAAACTGAGAGACAATCATGGTAGGACAACAATAACTCCAAATAAAAGCACACTAAATTATCAAGTAGGGATTTTCAAATGGACCAATTTTCAAATGGACCAATTCAACGTAATTTGGTAAATGATCGGACCATTTTTATTTGAAAGGGTTAAAAAAAAGTTAATAGCCTGACACGTTCATCATCTCAATAATCAAATAACCCAGTTTTCTTTAACTTTTACTTATTTTGAAATTAACATTGCACAAGTTGTAGATGAACTTATATTTTTTTTTTCTTAACTCGTATCAAAGGAAAAAGAAAGAATATGATGTATTTTTTAAGAGTGAAATAAGACTTAGTGACTTTCAAATTGGATGTCATTAATTGCATAGACTCACAATAATAGCAGTTAAAATAATCATAAAACAATAAATAATTTATTATAGTAAAAATATAAGAAAATAATATTGTTTTTATTCGATATACTTAAACAACTTTTCTTTTCGATAATATACTCAAAGATCTATTTTAGCTCTTACACAAATATTTTTTTTTTAATTTCATTTACTTATTGTCATATAAATTAAAAGATAACAAAAAAATATTATAAAGATTAAAAAAATAAAAAATTATATTTGAAGATATTAAAAAAAGCATTTTCAAATATAAGTACATAATAAAAAGGTAATTCAACGGAAATTAAATTAGCAATTAACACCGAACTTGAAAAAAGCCACCTTCATGGAGACACATAGGAACTGAAATCTTCTATATTATTAAGTAGCATTCAATATAGCTAATCGACAAATTTTTTTAATCAAATAGGAACCTATATTCTTTTTGAAGGTTCAATAAATTAAATTCAATCAAAATTATGTCTTTTTTTTTTTTCTATATGTGGCAGTTAAACACTTGTCAGAATTTATAATAGAGACATCATCACGTTTGCCTATGTTCACATTCTCAGTGAGATAATAACAAAATATTTATCATATAAAATAATGATTATCACACAAACACAAATAATTGTAAAAGACGTATACATCAAAAAATAGTTATCGATTTTTTATATCTCGTATTGCAATATTACAGTGACCTCGTTTGCTAGAATTTATTAGATGCAATATTACAGTGACCAATATATTTTTATCTTTGAATCTAACCATCATTCTCTACACATATAAGTTGGGAATATTTTACAAAAAATATTGCTTAAAAATATTAAATAAACCTAACTATTGAAGGATAAAATAGCATTACTTAAAAGCCGAAGTAGCTTAACCTTTAAAACTCGTTTTTCGCCACATCACGGATCCCACATCGTGTATATATTGGGTTGATCAAACGTGCAGTGAATCTATCTGAGTGTTGCAGAATACGATGAGCATGCCATAGGTATAATAATAATAATAGTTAAAAAAGAAACAAGAAAATGAATAGGGGGTGGTCCTGCACTTTGCTTATCAATTTTCTCTCTGCGCTAACAATATTGTTCTCTGGAGCCATAGTTGAAGTCAGGCCCGTGGCAGTGACGGGCCTTCCACTTCGCACGGATTCCCGATGGATCGTGGGCCTAGATGGGCGAAGGGTGAAGCTGGCGTGCGTGAATTGGGTTTCCCACGTGGAAGCTGTGGTGGCGGAAGGGCTCAGCAAAAGGCCCGTCGATGCCATTTCGAAGGGAATAAAGTCCATGGGCTTCAACTGTGTGAGGCTCACTTGGCCCATACTTTTGGTGACCAACGACTCTCTAGCTTCTCTCACCGTTAGAAGCTCCTTTCAGAAGCTCGGCCTCCTTGAATCCGTCGCCGGTGTCCAAACCAACAACCCCTCCATCATCGACCTCCCCCTCATCCAAGCTTTTCAGGTAAATTATTTTCAATTTTTTATTATTCCATTATTTGCTTAACCTAACCACTTTCTTCACTATTCTGGATCGCTCACAGTCCTTATCTTCTTAGCTATTGATCTTATCACAAATCATGTCTTGGCGCGTATTTGATGGCGATTGACTTATGACGCTTTCCATAATTAAGTAGCTACCTCCAACTAACTTCCTTAGTAATTGCCTTCTACGTTGCGACACATGAATACAATAATATTCTTCTTGTTTTACTTTTTACGGCAAATCTTTCTAAATCTTTATGATGTAGTTTTTCATATATTTATTTTATAAAGAAATCAATTTCATTTTTTATCAAAATTTTCACTTTTAAAATTTTTATAAAAAAATTTCAAATTTTTTATTTTTTTATATTTCTTTGTTTCTTAGTTAGGTAGTTTTAAGGGTACAAATCGCTGTCTCAACTAACTTGTGTGAATTGCATGAGTTTCTTAGAGTTGAGTGTGGACAACATTTTTGTAATGGTTGTAGGCAGTGGTGAAAAGTCTTGGAGATAACGATGTGATGGTGATATTGGACAACCACATAACCCAACCGGGGTGGTGTTGCAGTAATTCCGACGGTAATGGGTTTTTCGGTGACAAATTTTTTGACCCAAATTTGTGGATGTTGGGTCTCACCAAGATGGCCACACTTTTCAATGGGGTCACTAATGTGGTGGGTATGAGCTTGAGGAATGAGCTCCGCGGACCCAAACAGAATGTGGACGATTGGTACAAGTAAGCGAAAACAACCACTAACTGGTTCACAAATTATAACGGGAAAAGTGGAAGAAAGAAAAATCTGACGTGACTAATATGTTGTTATGAACTGAAGGTACATGGTGAAAGGAGCAGAGACCGTCCATGCAGCAAATCCAGATGTTCTTGTGATTCTGTCGGGCCTAAATTTTGACAAGGACTTGTCATTCATTCAAAAACGACCAGTGAACCTCACATTTAAGGAAAAATTAGTGTTTGAGGCTCATTGGTATGGCTTTACTGATGGTGAAGCTTGGGTGAATGGGAACCCAAACCAAGTATGTGGACAAGTGGCTGGAAATTTCATGAGAACCTCTGGCTTCTTGGTGAACCAAGGATGGCCACTATTCATTAGTGAGTTTGGTGCAGACTTAAGAGGCACCAATGTCAACGACAATCGCTACCTTAACTGCTTCTTAACTGTGGCAGCTGAGCATGACTTGGACTGGGCCTTGTGGACACTTGTTGGAAGCTACTACTTTAGACAAGGAGTTGTAGGAATGGAAGAGTTTTATGGGATTCTTAATTTTGATTGGACCCAAGTTAGGAATGCTAGTTTCTTAAATAGAATCTCTTCCCTCCAACTTCCTTTTCGAGGTATGTGAATCACCAATTTTGCTTTTATGTATACTCCGTAAAAACTTCTTTTATATTGTTACCAAAAGTGTTGGGTTGTTACCATTGATAAATATGCTATTTGAGAGCGATGAAAAGACCAATACATATAAACTACTAATTTAGCACTTCATGAAACTTGAATTCTCTTTTACAACATGCAGGTCCTGGCATAACAACAGGCAATCCATACAAATTGATATACCATCCCTTAACAGGTTTGTGTGTCACAAGAAAGACACTACTAGACCCATTAACATTAGGTCCTTGCCATTTATCTGAAGGTTGGAAATACACACCTCAAAAAACTCTATCAATAAAGGGTACTTACTTCTGCATTCATGCGGAGCATGAAGGGATGACTGCGAAACTTGGGATAATTTGCTCAGATTCTAATTCTAAATGGGAAATGATCTCAGATTCGAAGTTGCACCTTTCCTCTAAACTTAGTGATGGTTCTGATGTATGCCTAGATGTAGATGACAACAACAAAATTGTAACCAATGCATGTAAATGCTTGAGCAGAGATCGTACATGCGACCCTAGTAGCCAGTGGTTCAAACTTATTGACAGTGGAAGGAGGTCAATCTTCACAAGCTCATCATCATTGATGCTAAATTCATCGGACCTTCTATGGAAACCATTGAGCTCAATATAAGTAGCTTGAACAACGAATTTGGACACACACATGTACATATATTAAATATTTATTTTTTCTTTTTATCTCTCTCCTTTATCACATCATATATCCTATAAATTTATAACTTTCTTTCTCTTTATATGTGGAAATGAGGTATTACGTGTTGGTGAATATTTTGGATTTACATGAACCATTTTCCTATTAATTTTTTCTAGCCATATTGTATTCGTAGAAGGTACTATGGGCTCTTATGTTTCAACACTAAAGCATTAGGCATATTCATTTGTTTAGAAAACAATATTATTGGTGTCAACTATCAATTAAAAAAAAAAGTAATCCTTACATGCACACACCAAACACCTCATATTTGTAAATACTCTCTAAAAACGCATATTATCGCACATTTTAATTGTTCATTTTCACTTCTCATTTTTCAGTAATTGTTTTCTTTGTCCATTTTTAGCGAGAAGGACAAATATGAGGTTCAAGAAAAATTCTAAAAATATATAGAATTTACTAACATTAACTAGCACTTTTGGCTCAAGGGAGCAACACTGAAATCAAGATAGTAACTTAGAGTGTACACTAAGTTAGAGAAAATATTATTTATGGTCATTATAATATTTCTTGTCTAATATAGGCTGTCAGTGATAACGATTGTGTTTATGTAATAAAGAAACGGTTACATTAAAATAGACAACACTTTGGATATAGTTGTAGTTGAGGTAATGTTAATAACTTTTCCAATTTTTAGGTAACCTTAAAATAGTTATTTTAGACTAAATATTGCGTGAATTGTTTGTCGTATATCTAATATAAAAAAAACAAAATTTTTAATGAATATTACTTTCACTTCTCTTTCTTATTTTAATTAATTTTACTTATCGTGTTAACTTATTCTTAAAGGTTTTAATTACTCTTTCACATTCAAAAGTTTAAATTTGATACATGAGTAAAAGTATTTTTCTAATAATGACTTTATATAGGAAATTATTGAAAAGAATGTCCACAATATTGCTTAGCATAAATGGAGACATAAAAAATAACCTATAAGTTTTGTTGTTATTTTATATAATATTTGCATCTGGGTAAGAATGAACTCACAGACCCTGCAAAATCAAAATATTTTATAGGTTAACAACTCTGACTGGTCTATATTATATTTTTTTTATTAGTTTACTGTATGACTCTTAAAGAGTTTGAATATTGTATGAAAGCTATATTGACAAACAACTCTGTTTCTTCTAACCCATTTTCTTAAGTTCCATTGGTTAACAAAATTGAAAAATTAGTAAAAGATTTATAGGTGTTGCAGAGGTACAATGATGAATACTATGAAAAAGAATAACAAATAGCCCACTAATGAATAAATTGACATGTATTTGTTTTATTCTGTAGAAGATCGGAATCCCAACTCTAAAAATATAATATTTAAACAAGAGTTGGATCATGGAAAACAATGTTCTTCATTGCTTTCGGTGAAGACAACCTATATAAAAACACACGTGGCTTATTAAAAAAACAGGTTAGAAAAACACAAACTTTGCCGATCGAATAAATAAAAGAACACTGAGATGTTATGAATCTACATAGGTGAGTGTGTTTTGGGTGTAGAGTGTCTCTTATGCGATGGAAATAGGTAGTAGATGGTGGTGGTCGTTGGGCTTCACCGTTTTCTTTGTGCCAATAATAATAATAATAACGACATCGTTTTTCCCAGGAGCTACAGTGAAAGAGGTTGACCCAGGGGCCGTGACGGGCTTTCCCCTTCGCACGGATTCCCGATGGATCGTGGGCCAAGATGGGCGAAGGGTGAAGCTGGCGTGTGTGAATTGGGTTTCCCATTTGGAATTTGTGGTGGCGGAAGGGCTCAGCAAAAAGCCCGTGGATGTGATTTCGAAGGGAATAAAGTCCACGGGCTTCAACTGCGTGAGGCTCACTTGGCCCACACTTTTGGTGACGAACGACTCTCTTTCTTCTCTCTCCGTTAGAAGCTCCTTTCAGAAGCTTGGCCTCCTTGAAGCCGTCGCCGGAGTGCAGACCAACAACCCCTCCATCATCGATCTTCCTCTCCTCCAAGCTTTTAAGGCAAGTAAAAAAAATTGTTACTTAATCAGTTTAATACAAATCAAATCCAATTTTTGATAATATCATATTTTATTTATTTAAATTTTTTATTTTTTGTAAAATAATATCTACTAAATAAAGTCACGTCCCTATATATAAGATGATGATGATTGTGGATAAACAATTGATGATGATTATTTGATGGCCATTGACTTCCATATTATAGGACCGCAATGTCCTTATCGAATCCGTCATTGTTAACGTGGCTAGACTGTTTGTCATAATTAAACTAGAGATTCAACGTATTAGTTTTGAATCTGTCAATCATTAGAAATTCATTTTGGTAAGGAAATATTTTAGTAATTTATATTTAAAATCAATAAATTAATTATTTATGATAATTTGCTACTGGAAAGTAGTGTAACAAGATATGTATTTATATATACCTTTTTTTCTTTTAAACTAAAGAAAGTTGTTTACTTAATTAAAAAAAAAACAAGGAACTTGAAATTCGAAAAGTATACTAAAGAGATTAAAAATGTAAATAACTCTTACTTAAACCAAAGAAGTAATGATTTAGAAATAATCTTATCTTTGAATCACGTAGAAAATAAATGGTTTTTTTAGGTCTTATTTATTTACGAAAAAGTTTGTTGTGAAGGGTAAATTTTTTAAATGAACTTTGATACTTCAAAAAAAAGAAATTAACCCATAGTTTTAGTTTTTTCTTTTACCGATAATATCTTAAAACATATATAATTAGAAATTTGATATATAGAAAATATGTGTATGAAAAAAAGTTAGATATTCAAATGTTA
>Ga0209489_101117_pt1 | contig 54497 bp, 31 predicted proteins | sample SiratrowhiteBW_FD_187527 | JGI IMG/M metagenome (GOLD analysis project Ga0209489, IMG submission 187527) | Root nodule microbial communities of legume samples collected from California, USA - Siratro white BW (SPAdes) (version 2) | ecosystem: Host-associated > Plants > Roots > Nodule | place... | reverse complement strand
AAAAAAAAAAAAAAAAGAACCAGTAACTAAAAATATACCTCAAGAGTCATTTAGAATTGATTATTTTTTATATATTGTAGATAAAGCAATTACCATACTCCAAAATAAATTTTTACAATTTAAAATATATGAAGATATTTTTGGTTTTTTATTTAATATTAAAAAATTAAAGTCATTGGGTTGTGTACTTTTAAAAGAAAAATGGTTAAACCTTGAAAAGTATTTGAAATATGGTAATTTGTTCGATCTTGATGGTTTAGATTTATTTTTAGAATTAAATATCTTAAAAAAGATTATAGAATTAAAAAATGATAAACCAATTGATATTTTTAATTATATAAAAAGAATAAATTATTTTCAAATATATATATAACATATATAATAATATTAACAATTCAAGTATTAAAGATTAAACAAATTAGTTTTTTTTCTATTAAAAAATATATTTTAAATAAAATTAATTATAATAATTTAATAGATAATTTTGTATAAAAAAATGTTAAAATTTTTATTTATTTAAAAAGTATCTTATTTTTTTAATTTACTTTAGACCTTTTAAAGTATTGAAGGAGATGGGCGTTAGTGCATGTAGTAGCTTTGAAGGAGATGGGCGTTAATGGTTGTCATGGTTCAAATCTAGGCTTTGGAGGGTGTGCAATTGACTGCGTGGTTGCTTAAATTAAGATAGCTTTCATACATTAAAGTTTATATTTTTTTCCTTTCCATAAAAGTTTGGATGTAGTTTGATTTTGTAGCCTTTTGTTTTTATATTGGTTTGCAATTATTTTCAGATGTGACCACTTATATATACATGAATAATGATATTTTGACACTTCTAAATATTAATATAATTATTTGATATTTTTATGTGTTAAAAAAAATAATATTTTATGGTAAAATATTAGCATGTCATTTACTTTTATTCTTTTTCCTTTCTCCTTTTTCTTTCTTATTTCTCTCTCCTCTCTCTTCTTTTTAATTTAATGAAAGATTTGTTATTTTTATTTTATCTTTTTATTATTTTTATTTTATTTTATTTTTTAAAAAAGTAATGTTTGTAATGCAATATTATCTTCTCTTCTTTTTAATTTAATGAAAGATTTGTTATTTTCATCTTATTTTTTTATTATTTTTATTTTATTTTATTTTTTTAAAAAAGTAATGTTTGTAACGCAATATTATCTTTTTATCTTTTTATTTTTCATCAATAAAAATTTATTTTTAAATATATATATATATATATAATAATTAGTTAATTATGTTTTATTTTTATTAATATTATTATTTCTTTTTTAAATAATCATATATAATTTTTTATATTCATAAATCTATTTTATTCATAATATAATTATATTACTATTATTATTTTATTTATTGTAATTATTATTATTTATATTTTATTTAGTCACAATATTTTTCTTTTAAAACTAATTTGGTTTCTAAAGTTCAAATTTTATCTAAAATACAAAATATTTTTAAAATAAGAATTTTTAACATGAATTAAAACTTAAGTTTTTCTAATTCTTATTTTAAGATAAAAAATAAAATAATTAATATATTTATTTCAAAACATGACAATATACAGTAATAAACAACAATACATGTGAAAGTCAAAGATAAAAAATAGAGGTGAAGGACAAAGGAGAACAAAAAAGACAAAAATGTTATGGTTGATGCAAAGAAGAAAAAACATCAAAAGAATATTTAAAAATTTATTTGTCTAGAGTCAGAGTTGAGATGTGGTAATACTAGGGTTGATATTAAGAAGACAACATACATGCTTATATTTGTTTATTTCATGTTAATATTGAGATGTAATAGAGATGAATGTTAGAGGCAAATGACAAAGTGAAGAGAAACAAGAGAGAGATAAAGAGGAGAGACATAAGAGAGAGAAAAAAGAATAATAAAATATTATTTTTTTATACATAAGAGTGTCAAATAAATATAATGACAAATAGGAGTGTCAAAATATCATTATTCTTACTTGGTCTTTTTAGAGAAATTTCTTATATACAAGCAATGCTCCGACTACTAATGAACTAACAACTAATTTTAACCAACACTAAAACAAACAGATTTTCAATTTTTTTTTTAATTTCGAAATTAACTGCTGATTAGACATTCCAATATTTTTTATAAAAAATCTCAATTCATTTTTTATTAGTTTTATTTTTATAGATTAATTCCGTGACATGTGATAAAAAAAATAAAATATATGTAAATAACGATTTTTTTCATAAATTATTTCCATTTTCTTCCTCATTGTTTTTATTGTGTTTTAATGTATGAAAAGAAAAATAAATCTAAGTAAAGAAGAAAAACACTAGTGGTGTTTAAATTTGAGATATATTATATAGTACTTTGTAGAACTCATTCTTATATACAACTAAATTTTAAAGTTTAAGTGTTTATTCAAATAAAATAAATTGATCCTTTATTTTTCTATATATTGAAATATTAAATAGTGTATGACCTGCATGTTATCGGTCGAAGACAATACCATGTCTGCCAAAAGGATTATCAGAACATTAGGTCAGATATAATTGTTCATGACAACAATAGTTTGTAAGAGCTGTTATGCGACAGTATTTAATTAGATTTTACCATTTTGTCCTTGGTTTCATAATTTCATTTGTCACATAATGAATAATGCTTTTTAGTATTTAGGGTTTATATTTTATTTAAATGTATTTTTTCATCCACTCATTATATTCTTTACGTCAATATATTTTTGAGTTTATTATTATGATTTATTAAGATGGAGAAAAAAATACTATGTAAATAAGTTACATTTTTGTTATAAATATTGGTACTAATATTACTAGTATTTATATATATTTTTTACAATGATCCAAATTAATTTATGCTTTGTTTGAATATTTTACAAATTGATCAATACAGTAAAAATGTTCGCATAAAAATTATTTAATTTTACTTGTAAATAAAAAATTTATAGATTAATTAATAAACCTGAAACCCCCTGTAAGCTTTTTTTTTTAAAAAAAAAAAACACAGAACCCTGCACTTCCAAACTTCACTCTTCTATTTCTAAACTTTTATCACAACTTTCTTCCATATCTCATCTATTTTCAAATTTGATCACATTTTACGAGAAGTCAGGGATCATTTTTACTCTATCAGATTTCAAATAGAATAAGTTCTTATATGCTCTAAAGATTTCTTACTCTCTGCTTTTCTTTAAGTTTTTGTCATCAATATTGTCAGGAACAATTAAGGAAAAATATTTTTCTGAACTTAACTAAGACTATACTAAAATTTGGTTTTGTTTGGATCACTTGTTCTACATCCCTAGATATTGCGTTAGTGCTACTAATAAGTTTGGAAGAATTGTTTTGGGATCCTCATCTGAGATAAGGGAAGTTAGGAAATTGGTTTTTATACTAATTAGTTACTTTCAAATAAAACTCTAAGATAAAAGACTTGAATGTGTGATTAGTATTTTTGGTAGGTCTAACTAGTCTTTGAGTACTGACTGAGTTTGATTGTTTATCTTGATTTGATGTGATTAATTGACCTGATTTGAGTAATGATGTTAGAAAGTAGCACGTGAAAAGTTTTGATTGAATTGATATGATGTGTGATGACTGAATTATATGTTCATATGTAACCATTTTAGTTGAAATGAAACTAATATACTGGAGATTGAAAGGAAAGGTATCATGGTTACATATGTGTCGCAATCAGGGTCACGACAAACAACTAAAAAGAAATAAATTTTCAAAATAGAAGAGTCGTCATCATAGTTTATTATAAAGAAAACTACGGAAAAATCAAGGAAAAGAAAATGGTTTGCAAAATCGGATTAAGGTCCGGGAGTTGGTTATGTAGGGAAGATATGACCAACCTATAATGTCCGTCCTAAGACAGTATCTTTAATTAAATGAGTCAAAGGAATGTGGTTTTCCAAAATATTTATTTTCCCAAAAAAATAAAAATAAAAAATGGAAGTAATGAAAACAAAGAAAATATTTTTTTTTTAGTCCGACAAGGATTGACCTTGCTTCTAGGTATTTTTGTTCATAATAAAAATCAGGGATTACGTAGTTCTAAATATAAAATATATTTGTTGGGTTAATACCTTTAATTTTGAAATTGTTTAATTTTTAAAATTTGATATAAAAATGATATTTACTTCCAAAGTATTTATAATATGTTGCCCAAAGATTATTTCCAAAGTTTCATTTTAAAAATCGTGTGACGCGTGCGGTTCTTTGATATTCAAAAAAAACATTTGGAATAATAATATTAAATACCATATGAAGCGCGCGATCATGTAAGTATCTAAAATTATTAAAAATATGACACCCTCAAAGATTATTTCTAAAGTTTCATATTAAATATCGCATGACTCGTGAGACTATTTGATATTTAAAAAAATGGAATAATATTATTAAATACCGTATGACACGTGTGACCATTTAAGTATCTAAAATTATTAAAAATATGACACTCCTAAAGATTATTTCTAAAGTTTCATATTATATCGTGTGATGCATGTCGCTATTTGATATTTATAAAAAAAATATTTAAAATAAAGTAGTAAGGATCTTTTTTATTTTAAAAAATTTAAATAGTGTAGGTTACAATAGGAAATCACGAAAAAAAAATTATTCCACCCGCGAAAATGAATGGAAAGCATGAGCCCTGTTATGATTTTGCCATACAATTCATTTAATACCACACATATATATAAAAAGAAAAAGAAAGTGGTCACATCCGAAGATAATTGCAAGCCTACGTAAAAACAAAAGGCTACAAAATCAAACTACATCCAAACTTTTATGAAAAGGAAAAAATGTAAACTTTAAAACACATGCATGAAAGCTATCTTAACTTAAACAACCACGCAGCCAATTGCACACCGACCAAAGCCTAGATTTGAACAATGACAAACATTAACGCCCATCTCCATCAAAGTTACTACATGGATGTAATAAATAATGATAAGTGCTCGATTAGCAAATACTACCTTAAACTAGCATGATGTTTGGGTTTTTCTTTTGGTTTTTGTAACATCCTAAAAATATATATATTATGTAACATACACTGAATCTAATAAAGAGAAATAAATTATGCATCTGTATTTGTATTTGTTCATGTATATAATACAATCATGACAATTTTACAAAATAATATGAAAAATAAAGATAAATTAGTGAAAAGAAAATTTTATAACATACTCAATATATGCAAAAAGAGTAAATCATATTAGATATTCATAAGAATTTCTTAAAAGACTAACATATAAAGTTTTAATATTAAATACATTTTTATTTCAAGTATTCATATCAAACAATAAATGGACTACATCACATTCAACGGTCACATATGGACCACATCACACACATGGCATGGACCATATCACACATATATAGGCCAGACATAGACCTATCATCTTTTGGAAGACCAATTAAGTATGCTCATACCACAGACTACCATCTAATCCAACCATTTAATCCAATACCCAAGACTTAAATATTATATTTATTACTTAAAAATTATTAATTATTGAAATGATGTAATACAAGTTGAATATAAAGAGAAAAATAAATGACAATCATATATTCACTAAATAGTTTAGTTATGGTACACTAAATACTTTATGTGAAATGAAATATAAATTATAAATTTTATGTTTATCAAAACTCAAATTTTATCTTTATCAAAAAGTCAATTACATCTTTATCGAAAATAATATTTTATCTTTATAAAAAATCAAATAATATCTTTAATAAAATACCAAATTTTATCTTTATCAAAAACTAAATTCTATCTTTATCAAAAATCAAAATTTTATAAATAAATTTAACATTATTTACAGATTTTATATATGAATCTGTATATAATTATTATCTATAAATTTAAATTTATAGATAAATTGTTTACATATTTAGATTAGCAGGTAATTATTTACAAATTGAATTCGTATATAACTCGTGAAATTTTTCGTAAATTATATTAATAATTAATAATTTTTACAATAATAATAATATTATTATTATTATTATTATATTGTTAATAATATATTGAATATTAATATTATTATTATAATTTTTGTTACTAATAATAAAAATTATAATAATATAATTATAATAATAATAATCATAATAAAAATAATAATAATTAAAATATAATCATAAAGTTTATCCCACATAATAATTGTAAGTAATAATAATAATTATAATAATAAAAATAAAAATATAATCATAAAGTTTATCCCACATAATAATTGCAAGTTATAATAATTATTATAATAATTATTTTTTTAACAACAAAGAATAAATTAATAGGATTCACAAAATAATTTTGATAATTGTAACTCTTTCCTAGGATTGTACAGTAGCTCTTATGAAATTGCAAGAAACAATAACTATCTATTTTGTAATATTTATTAAGCAACCAATCTCTTTAAGACAAGGTTCACAATTTTCTTAAGTGAAGGCACGTTAATGGTGCTTTAAAAGAAATCTCTTGAATTTAACTGTTGTTTGGAAGTTAGAATTTATCTTTGTTTTTTTATTGGATATAGTTGACAAGTTTGAACGAGTTGGCGTTTTATAGTAAATTATAAATTTAATTAAATAATAAATCATAAATTTAAATAATTAGAATATAAAATTATACATTTAATTGAATAAAAAATTCTAAATTTAATTAAATAACGAATTATACATTTATTTAATTATAATAAATTGTACATTTAATTAAATAACAAATTCTAAACTTAATTAAATAATATATTTTATTCAATAAATTAATTTTATTCTTTTTAAGTTTCTTTGATTGCCATTGTGTATTAGAACGTTAAACAATAATATATTTAACTCAATTAAATATCTTGACATTATATAATTTAATAGTAATATAATATGGTAAGTTTTAATTAAACGTGTCAATGGGTCAAGTATAGAATGAAAAGACGTTTCCTTCTTCAACATTTGATCAGTGCTTATATAAGTTTGATTCATTCATTAGTAAAGATCTTGACATTATATAATTTAATAGTAATATAACATGGTAAGTTTTAATTAAACTGATAATGGTTCAAATATAGAATGAAAATATCGTTTCTTTTTTCAACATGTGATCGGTGCTTATATAAGTTTGATTCATTCATTAGTAAAGATCCTGACATTATATAATTTAGTAATATAACATGGTAAGTTTTAATTAAACGTGTTAATGGGTCAAATATAGAATGAAAAGACCGTTTCCTTCTTCAACATTTGATCAGAGCTTATATAAGTTTGATTCATTCATTAGTAAAGAGTGTTAGAAATAGTATAGAAAGAGTCTTATAGAAATTACAATGTCTTTGTTTATGAAGAGCATTTTCTTGTTGTCCATGTTTACGGTGGTATGGGGACAACAAACCGTTGATATGTCTATTACGAATAATTTAGAGGGTAAAGAAGATCTAAACATTCATTGTCAATCTAAAGATAATGATCTTGGATTGCATCTTCTTCATATTAATCAAACTTTCAATTGGAGTTTTCGGACCAATCTTCTTGGTGGTACACTATTCTTTTGTTCGTTTCAATGGGGGAATGGTTCTTTGTTACATTTTGATGTATACCAACAAAGTAGAGATATCAAATTTGGTCGAATATGTCACTGGTATATTCATAAAGATGGACCATGTAGATACGAAGTAAAACCAGACCGACCACCATCCGAAGCCAATCGCAAATGCTATAAATGGAACTAATGCATTTTCCATTCCATCATGTACTGTCTCACAAGATGTACTATTACTTAATATCTCAATAAAACTAATAAACCACATATTGAGTTTTTTTTTGTTTTTTTTTTAAATATTAGGATGTCTAATTAGTAGATTAGACCGAACGAAATTAATAAAAAATAATTTTAAAATATGTATAACAAAAATATGTATAAAAAATAAATCACTTCTTGCCCCATCCTCCATTCGAACTTTAAAAAAACTTGTAAAATGCTTCTATTACACTTTGTTTTCCATTGAAGACCGGAATCACGCGTTTTTCTTCTTTTTTCTTTTCTTTTTCACCTTTTAAAGCTTGGTTACTTTTAAATTATATACTAGAATGGAGTATTATTTATTTTTTTAGTTCAATTTATCTTTGTTAATAAATTTCTTAACTACGTGACCAATTCAAACATATATAGTGTTTTCTAAAATATAGTTAGGCGACATTTTTATAAATGTTTTATATATTGTCATTAATCATATATTGTATCATAAATAAATTAAAATTTTAAATATTTATTGATTAGAATTTTAATACTAATGAAATAAAAAATACCTCATTGTTATGTTTTAAAAATTCAAAAATTTATTTAAATATTTCATTGATAATAAGATGAAAATCAATATTATATCCCATTTTTGTCTGATTGGTATTATTATATCCCATTTGATTTATTAATTATATTATATCATTTATTAATTTAATACTTAAATGTAACAGTATTTTAAGTAATTCAGTTAAAGATATTAATTAATTTTCAAACTTAAAAATATATTTTTATACAAATTAATTTATTTGTTAATTGACTTTTAATAAAGTTAAAGTGTAGTAAGAACGTGAAAAGAAAGCTTTATTAGTTGCCCAAGTGGAAAAAGAAGGAGTGCGTGAGTCATAAAAAGAATGAGTGTAATGACCAATTCTGGTCAGTGAGAGAGAGAGTTGTGTGATGAAAGAAGATGTGTAAATAGCTAATGTCATTTCGATGGGTTGAACTCTAATAACAAAACAATTTTTTTTTTCAGTTTTTTTATACATTTTTTTAAAGATAGGAGAAAATCTTCCCTTTTTTAATTTATTAAAACTTTCTTTTTATTTATCTTGTTTAATTTATAAAAAGCAATGAATATATTTTTTTTTCTAAAAATAAAAACTAAACCAATTTTTTTATATTTTTATTTTAAAATAAAAAGACAATAAAATAAAAGATTATACTTTTATTATATTTTTTTAAAATAAGAGAAAATAAAAAAAATCTATCTTACATGTAAGCTAAACCAATCATCTTTAAATAGTTTTTGTCCTAAATATAACAATCATTAACATTACAAGATAAATCATCAATCAATTTTAATATTATATTATGAAATAAAGAAATGAGCAAAAGAAACGAAAATAAAAGTATTTTATCTGTTATTCTATTAAAAAGAAAAGTAAAATGATGAGTATATATTAAGCTTAACTAAATAAAAAGACTATAAATCAAAATATTACAATCTAATTTTGTCATAATTAAAAAAGACAAAATAAAAAAATTGATTAATAATTTGATTCTATAATAAAAATAAAATAATATAATTGATATTAATTTTTTTTAAATACATTGTATTCTCTAGAAAAAAATTTATAAAGAGAAGAAGAATGAAACATTTTATTGTGAATCAAAACTTTTTCTTTTGTTTTTCATTGGAGACAGGAATCACGCGTTGTTCTTCTTCTTTATCTTTCTTCATTTTTCATCTTTTAAAGCTTGGTAACTTTTTAGTTCTATACAACAATGGATTATTATTTATTTTTTTAAGTTCAATTTGATCTTTGTTAATAAACTTCTTAACTATGTGACCAATTCAAACATATCTGTTGATTTTCAAAAATATAGTTAGGTGACATTTTTATAAATTGTTTTATATACTGTCATTAATCATATATTGTTTCATAAATAAATTAAAATTTTAAATATTTATTGATTACAATTTTAATACTAATGAATACAAAATACCTCATTGTTACGTTTTAAAAACTCAAAAAACTTATTTAAATATTTCATTGATAATAAGATGAAAATCAATATTATATCCCATTTTAAGTCTCGTTGGTATCATTATATCCCATTTGCTTTATTAATTATACTATATCATTTATTAATGTAATACTTAAATGTAACCAGTATTTTAAGTAATTCGGTTAAAGATATTAATTAATTTTAAAACTTAAAAATATATTTTTTATACAAATTAATTCATTTATTAATTACTTTTAAAACTTAAAACGGTAAAGCACAATGAGATTTTAAAAAAAAAAGTAATTTCTTTATGAATGTTTTAAAATAAAAATAACCTTAATTATTTAAAAATTGGCTATGGCTATGTAAGTTTTAATTATACTTTTTAATGGGTGAAATACAAAGTAAAAGACAGTTTTCTCTTTCAAACATTTGATCAGTGCTTTATATATAAATAAAAGTGATTGACTATTAAAAAAAGAGTATATATATAAATGATTGATTATTAAAAAAAATTATATATACAAGTGGTTGATTAGTAAAAAAAGAATATTAAAAATTACAATATCTTTGTTAATGAAGAACGTTCTCTTATTATGCATGCTTACGTTGGTGTGGGCACATCTTCTTAATGTGTATATTACGAATTATCTAGAGAGAAAAAAAATTTAAACTTTTACTATAAATATATAGTTGATGATCGGAGACAACGTCTTCTCCACATTAATTAAACTTACAAAATACTTACAAAATAAATTTTAGGATAGTATTTTTTGTGGAACATTATTTTCTTGTATATTTCAATAGAAATTTTATTGCATCTGAATGTATACGACCAATTTAAGAATTTCAATTTATGTTTAGAGTGCAATTGATATATTCACGAAAGTAGAGCATGTAGGGACCAGCACGACTCATTGGCAAATGCTATAATTGGAAATAAGGTGTTTCATTTCAATCATGCATTGGGAGAGAAATTATATGTACTTATTTAATTTCTCAATTAAATAAAAGATTAATTTATTTTATTTGCATAAACATTTTATCAAATTTATTAGAAAACCACCGTTCGTATGTTACTTTCAATGAAGTGACCTTCAAATTCAATGGTTTAATAAAGAAATTGAAAATAATATTACAAAGTTATGTAAAATTTGAAATTTATTATATATACATAATTAATTAAATGTAACCAGTATTTTAAGTAATTCAGTTAAAGATATTAATTAATTTTAAAACTTAAAAATATATTTTTATACAAATTAATTCATTTTTTAAAACTTAAAACGGTACAACACAATGAGAATTAGTACAGTGAGATTTAAAAAATAAAATAAATTTTTTATGAATATTTTAAAATAAGAATAATGATATTTTGACATTCCTATGTATCAATACATTCATTTGACACGATAACAAAAATAATATTTTATTGTGATGTGCAAAAGTGTCATTTGTTCTTATTCTCTCTCCTCTTTTTATTGTTATTATTGTTATTATTAAACTTGATATATTAATAATATTGTTATTAATAATATTTTTATTATTATTATTATACTTGATATATTAGTTTCTTAATTGTCAATCTTATTTTCACTCAAACTGATATTATTGCTTAAGCTATAATTATTTACATCACGCTGGTAATAAAGTTTTGAAAATAATAAAATTATCAATATTGTATTCACACAAACTAATATTATTGCTCAAAGTAAATATATCAAGTTATTTACATGCTAATAATAAAAAATATTAAGAAGTCAAAAGAAATATTTGTTTGAGAGACATGAAACAAAAATTTAAATTTATTACATTTAAAATTAGAAATAATTTTTTAGTTTTGAGAATATAAAAGAGTTATATATTTATATGATGAGTTACTTTGAGATTTACTACAAATACTTAATCTTAATATAAGTCTACCTTCTATTTTCATTTACAGCAACTTAATAATTTCCTTATAGATGCGATGTAATTATCTCTCATATAATGAAAACAACAATGGTAACATATTGTAATTGGATTGTGTTTCTATATGAACTATGTTTATTGTCAAATTCTCTCTAGTTCTTCTTGTATTATATATTAGTAGAAAATTTTATAAAAATTATCCTATCTAAGATTTTTTTTTAATTTAGTGTTATTTTTTTATGAATAAAAGTTCACTAGTAGTCAGCTGATTTAAAATTTGAATATATTTTCTTTCTATTACTTTAAATCTGAAAAAAAAAAAGTTATCTTAAATGTCATATCATATTCTACTATCTAGATGTCATTGTTACCATTTTACATAATAGAATAAAGCAATCACCTAATTAATCTAAAATATTAGTATAAAAATAAAATAAAAAATCTAGATTAAGAATGCTTATTTATCCTTGGTCTAAGAATAAATGGATCTTCTCTTATATATTAAACCCTTATTAATATATATATATATATATATATATATATATATTATAATATGATATAATATAACGTATAATATAATGTAATATAATAAAGAAGTTTTAATTAAACACCTTAATGCATTTGACTTAAGTCAATTAGAAAATGAAAACAAACATTTGACCATTGATTTTCAAGATGTGTATATTTATTCATTATAATAATGTAATGTTTTCATTTTATAATATAATTTAGTAAGTTTTAATTATGCATTTGACTTAGTCAATCACAAACATTTGACCATTACTTTTCAACATTTATATATTTATTCATTATAATAATATAATATTTTTATATTGTAATATAATTTAGTAACTTTTACTTAAACGTCTTAATCAATCAATTACAGAATAAAAAACACGTTCCTCCTTCAACTCCCTCAATATTTGATTACTGTATATATATAACTCTTTTTATTAGTACAAAAATAGTGTTAGAAATTGCAATGTCTCTTATTGGGAGAAGCGTTCTCTTGTTATACATGTTTACATTGGTGTGTGGAAAACATCATATTCATATGTATATTACAAATAATCTAGAAGGAAAAGAAGATCTAAACATTCACTGTAAATCTAAAAGTGATGATCTTGGATTGCATCTTCTCCACATCAATCAAACCTACAACTGGGATTTTGGAACCAATTTTTTTGGTGGAACATTATTCTTTTGTTCATTTCAGTGGAACAATGGTCGTTTGTTATATCTTGATGTATACGACGAAACTAGGGATTACTCTTTATGTTCAGACTGTCATTGGTATATTCATAAAAATAAACCATGCAGGGATGAATTAGTAGAAGGAGAACCACCAACTACACTCAATCGCCAATGTTATAATTGGAAATAATGTGTTTCTTTTCACTTATGCACTTCGTGAGAAATTATATGTACTTATTTAATTTCTCTATTAAATAAAGGATCATTTTATTTGCATAAACATTTTAAACTTTTATCAAATTAGAGTATTATTATATATTTATCTTAAATGTAAATAATTTACTAATTTTTTTTCTTTTTTTTACCTTTTTTCATATATTAAAATACAATAAAAACAAGGAGGGAGAAAATGAAAAATTATTTATTAGAAAAAAATCATTATATACATTTTATTCTATTTCTTTATATGTCATGGAAATTGATTTATAAAAATAAAACTAATAAACGAGTAAATTGATTTTTTATTTCTTTATATGTCATGGAAATTGATTTATAAAAATAAAGCTAATAAACGAGTAAATTGATTTTTTTTTTAATATTAGGATGTCTAATTAGTAGTTTAAACCAAAATTAATTAAAATAATTTTAAAATGTGTACAACAAAATTAACTTCCTCATTAAGAAAAAATTTTTAGTATTAATATAAGTAAAATAAATAATATGTCACTCAAGATAAATTAAGTGACAAAAATATTCAGTGATAGATTAAATGACTCAAGATAAACCAAACCACTAATCCTGTGCTACTTTCAATGGAGTGACCTTCAAATTTAATGATATAATTTGTTTGTTCCATTTTGGGATTAAAGAACACAGCCAGTGGTTCATAACAGAAATTGGACCATGTAAGTATTACTCTACCAAACTTGTTTGTTTTAAATGGCTTTAAAATGAATATGCTACATGTATGGTGATAAAGATTTGAGATAATTATCAATTATTAACTTATATGGATTCGGAAGTTTCCAATTATCGGTCTCAATTTTATTTTATTTTTTTACTGTTTTTAGAGTGGGGTTTATATATGTATTGGACAGATATATAGTTGAATTTTTAATATTTTGTTGATATGTAAAGATTTATACTATTAACTAATTAAAATTATCATATAAATATAATTTTTCAAGTAGTTATTATAAAAGCAAATGATAATTATCTATTAAAGACAGTACAATACCATATAATAATGTAAAAACATAAATAAAATTTAGACTTTTAGTATTTTTTTTATTCATTACAAAATATTCCGGTAATGTACAATGGATATTTAACATGTAGATGAAATCATGTGCAATTCTTCTATTGCTTATGCTTTTAATGACTATAACTACGGCTGCTTTCTTTTTATTTTTTTTACTAAAAGAGTTATTTATTTTTAAGTAATTTTAATATAAGTAACTCAAAATTTCTTCTTGTTTTGCCTTATTTTGGACCGATATTCACTTGGTGCAATAGTGAATCTAGTAGTCAACGGATATAAAGAAAGTTGAATAGAGCTTTCTGTGATATTTTTTGTATGAATAAGTGGCCTATTTATAGGTATAAAGTTTTGGTTAGAAGCTGTTAGGACCACACCCCTCTCTTGCATCTCTCTCTTTTGGTGTTGTTAAATCCTTTTTTTTTTTTTTTCCTGTTTTTAAATGTTTTAAAATGTGGCGGTAGTTTTCCAATTACTTGGATATTATTAGACAATCTTGGTTAGAACTTATTGGTAGTTGTTATATCTCGGTTTCTAAACCCTAAACCCTGAATTTGTTAGTAGTTGTCATATGTTGGTTTTACAGAAAAAGTTGCAAAGGTTAAAATCTGGGAATAAATTTGTTTTTGCAAATATTCATGAAAATGTGGTCACCAAATAGAAGACTCTTTTCTCCATTCAAGAGAACTTGATAAAGCTCCTTTACTTGGTAGAGAATTCCTTGTTGCTAAAGAAAAGGAGGTTAGAGATGAGTTTGAGTTTGCTTTAAATGGTCAAGATTCTTTTCAGAAAGAAAAGACCAAAATGTCTTAGTTTTCTGATGGTGATAGAAACACAACTTTCTTTCTACGGTGGTGAAGAAGAGGATTAACTTTAGTGGCATTCACAAGTTATTGGAAGATGATCATATTTTTGAAGAACCGAAAGCTATAGAGGATCATATTTTCTCTTTTCATAAGCATCTTTATTCAAATCCTGGTGATTCTTCTCGTGCTCTGGGGCCTAACGGTTTTGGTGGCTCATTCTTCCATGCTTGCTAGGATATTATTGGATTTGATATCTGTAATATTGTCAAGCAATCCTTCACTCGCGATTGGATCTTATCTGGAATGATCCTAATGTGGTTTAATTCCTAAAATTCTTGGAGCTGATTTTATCAAAAAATTTTGTCCTTTTGTTGTGGTTAATTTCTGCTTTAAAATTATCTCTAAAATTTTGGCTGACATGTCAGCTATTATTACTTCTAAGATCATAACCTTTAATCAATATAGTTTTGCTCAGGGCATACATAATGTATTTGTGTCACTTCTAAATCCATAAACATACTTTCTAAAAAAGCCAAGGGAGGTAGCATAACTTTTAGAAGTGATATTCAAGAAGCTTTTGATACTCTTAATTGAAACTTCATGCAAGTAGTTTTGAGGCAATTTAGTTTTCGTGAGACCTTTATTAACTGGATTCAGACCATTTTCTCTTTTGTCATGCTCTCTCTTAGAGTTAATGGCAATATGGTTGTTGTTTTTTTCTTACAATAGACGGGTCAGATAAGGAGACCTCCTACCCATATGCTTTTTTGTCTTACTGAAAATGTCTTGAGTCAGGGGATTTCTCACCTTGTTCCTTCCAAGAATATGTTTTCTATGGTCAGACCTAAAGGTATGTTTGTTCCTTCTCATGTTTTGTTGACAATGACACTCTTGTTTTTTTTAAGGCTGATAACAAGCCTTTTTTCGAATCTTATGAAGTTTTTTGAGTTCTTATTATTCTTCGTTTGTTCACACATAAGTTACTCTAAAAGTAGCTTCTTCTCTTATGATGATTCTTTAAGCTTTATTAGAATAGTTAATTCTATTACTAAGTGTAGTTGTGGGAGAAAGGTATAACTTTGAGTATGATGGGAAGAATACAGTTGGTTAATATTGTTATTGTTGGTCTCCTATCTTATAGCTTTCATGTCTATAAATTAGCTTCCTCAAACAAATAAATTTATGGGTTAGAAATTTCATCTAGACGGGCTATATTCTCAAGAAAGGCTTTGTTATTGTTAATTAAGCTAAAGTTTGTTCTTGCAAGTACAAAGGAAGTCTCCGAGTTAGTAACTTTTAGATTGAAAATAAAGCTTATCTCTTCAAACTTCTATGAAATTTTTCTTATAGTTAAAAGTCCTGGTCTTTTCTTAAGGAAGCAGTTTCTTATATCTAAGTATCAAAAGATTATTGTTTTCGGTCTTCTTCTATATAGTCAGTATCAAAGATTTCCATGATGTGGTGCTTAAAAATACCTCTTGAGTTGTCGGATCTAGTACTAATATAAATTTTCTAGATGTCTCTCCTTAAAAGTAGATGTATGTTACACTAAAATGACCAGACTCTCTTCTAAAGTTTGTAAGGTTTGGAATGCGAGCTCTTTGTCTTTATCTTCTCCCTTAGCTAGTTTTACTGATATTCTGAATATGAAGAACATTATTATCTCTCAAGAATAAGAATTGCCTAATTGGATGCTTAAAGATTATGACATCTTAAATTAGAAGTTTGCACAGAGTTAGAATGTTTATTTTTTTCAAAAGAAGAAACAAAAATGTAAGTAAAAACAAAGAAAATATTTTTTTTCAATTTTTGGGCTCGACAAAAAAGATCAACCTTGCTCCTACATGTTGGAGCCAATGAAGAACCTCCTAAAGTGGTGATTTGATGAAGAAATTGCTTGAAGACATTAAATCCTAGGTTTGGATTGGTTTTAACATGGATTAGGTGTCACATGCATTTGTTAGTGTCTATTAATTATTTGCTTGTATTGCTCTTATTCAAAAATAAGTGAAAATATTATTTTTAAAATCATTTTAAAAATATAAGTGTTGTAGAGAATTTAGCATGTTAATTTTGAAAACAACCTGTTAAAATTTCATAACAGATTGACAAGGGGGAATTTTAAAAGGGTTGCAGCGCGTGTTTTTCCTTTAACTCTTCGAACAAAAGGTTTTCAATCACTTTTATAAAGATTTTTGAAAGTGTTTCTTGGAGAGAAAACCCTCAAGTGACAAAGAATCATAAAAGCTTGTGAATGTCATCATAGTTTCTCAATTTTGAAGAAGAGCAAAGTATCCATTTGATTGTTTGGTGTGACAGCTGTGATCATGAAGAGATAACTATTCCTCTTATGAGTTTTTCACTGTGTCCAGCTACTGCATAATCGTTTTTACAGATTGTAACTCGTTCTTGATAATTTTCTTGGTTGTATAGTGCTTGAATAGGTGTTTTAAGCATTTTACTTGGTGTAAACATGTAATTGTTCGGGTGTATTGTATTGTTTGTATATAGAACACTAGTAGGGTATTGCATTTGCACTAGGGTTGTGCATCTTGTATGGTGGAGAGCTGCACAAGGGGTAAAGACCATTTTGTAGGGTTCAACATTGGGTCTTGAGTGTGTTTTGTATGTAAACTTGATTGGTATAACAGAAATCTTTGCATTATGTGTAAAAGACTAGACGTAGCTCTTGTGAAAGAGTCAACCACGATAAGAAGACGTGTGTGATCTTCTTCTTCCCTTACTCTTTTGATTTTTGAACTGTTTTTGGTACTGTTGCATTTCTGTGGTTAAGAACAACTTGTTAAATTCAATAACAATCAGTTAAATTTTTGGACAGATTCAAAATACTTATTTTGGCAGAGTTTCTAATATGTTAAAATCAATTTTAACATGTTAAAATTCAATATTTTACTGCAGCAAATTAGTCTTGGCTTTTTGACTAAGTTGTCTTGTATATTTGGGTTCATTAGATCTGTTTTTGTGTGATAACCTTTCTGCTGAATTGGTGCACTGTTGTTTGATATTTTAAAACTGTTTTTACTCAATTTTGATAATACTTTGAAATGATATTAACTCCTTGTATTGAAAGATTATTTTTTGTGACTGTACATTTCAAATTGGTGACGTTGTTTTTCGTTTTTACTGGTTTAATTGCACTCTATTCTGTATTGTTTTAAGGTTGTCATTAACTTTGGAGTTTTAATTTTACTTTTTGGACTGTAGTCTGTGCAATCACTTGTTGAATTCAGTGAGCTGTTTGCTGGACACTTGAATATAAGTTGTCTTGATTTCATGTAGAATAATAGCATTTGAATTGTGACTGTTGTTGCATAATTGCTTTGTTAATGTGGTGATATATTTCATGCCATCTTGATACTGCTTTAATATAGTTTTACTGGTGTGTCAAATTTTGTTTTAAATTGAAATATGTTTTCGTGGAATAAAACAGCATCAGATTAAATACCTACTGTTGAACTGAATTTCACATAATTACAATTCTTTAATTCATTTTGTATCATTCGGTCACTGTCATTCTGCTTAATATACTCAGTTTCTTAAACATTGTGCATTGGATTTTGGCGAATACTATATGTAGCTTCTCTTGTTCGGCCAAAAACTGTCCTGTAATATTTTTGGAAAATCTGCTGCTGGTTCTGTTATTCATATTGCTAATCTATTTCACTGGTTCAAACATACTACTGCATTACTGGAAATTCAACTTGTTGAGATCTGTTTTAACCTATTAATCTCTGTTGCTAGTTGAGAATTTTCTAAGTGATGAAAAAGATTTTTAACAAACTGTTTTTAATTTCAACCTGTTATTTTTGTATTTTCAGAACAGTGAGGATTCTTTTTAGCAAGTTGTTTCTGGTTTTAATAAATTGTTTTACTGGTCTGCACACACTTAGTCTCATTTTAACTTGTTTGCGAATTTAAAATATTGTTTTGAATATTCTCTACATTATAATCACAGTTTGATAAAAATACTAATTCATACTTCCCTAATTTTTTAAAAATAATTAATAATTTATTCTATTCTTAAATTTTGACCATCATATTTTTTAATATTACGTATTTTTATTTAAGATGAAAAATTAAGAATTATATAGTTTTAGATGAAAAATTGTTTCTTGATGTTTTGATATTTTTTTAATTTTATATTTTGTATTTTTTCAAAAAGTATTAATATATTTTAGAAATTTTATGACTCGATAGAATTATCAGAAGGTCAACACCATACTCAATGCTCCTTTCTTGTATTTTTGGCATTTTTGGCATAAGATATTGGTTGATGAACGTAGTCATTCGAATATCTAATCAAATCATATATATAAAAAATAAAACTCGACAAGAAATAGTGTGGGGGTGAAAAATAAGTACTTGCTTAAAAACTAACTAAAGGGGTCCAGAATTGTTAATAAAACAAATTGGTAAAATACATTCGGGATAAGGGGCACTCAAGAAAAGTTTTTGATAAATGTTTTTCATAAAAAAGTAAAGGGTACAAAAAAGGCATTCGACGAAGGCTTTCTAAAGGGATTCGGAAAAAGCTTTCGGTTAACACTTTGAGTAGAAGCACACTCAGTAAAGGCTTTCGGTAAAAGTTTTTTGGCAAAGGCAATTTGGTATTGGATTTAAGGTATTCGGTATTAGATTAAGAATATTTGATATTGGGTTAAGGGCATTTGGATTTGGCTTTAAGTCATTGTTATCTTAGGTAAAGTATGGGTGATTGAAGACTTTACTGATTGAAAGCTTAAAATCATAGAGATTACTCATTCTTTAATAAGAGGTTATCTTAGGTAAAGTTTAACTACCAAAAACAAATCAAATTTCTTCATAAGGACTAATTTCAAAGGTTAAGTTCTTCTCTTTTTGTATTATAATCATAAGAAGGATTACTTGAGACATCTCCAATTAAAATAACATAATCCAAGAATTTCATTTCTCCTTAAATTGCTTATTAATTAATAATGAGTAAAAGCGAATGAATGGAAATTTCACAGGAAGTTGTAAGGTGAATTCTTTAAATATATACATGCACATTTTCATTAACTGTACATGGCATTATCTCAAAATTTAATGTACAATTATTATACATATTAATTATCCTTTTACACCTTAGAGGCTAAAGCTGTCAGGTTTGGTTTAGAGACATTTGATATCAAGCCAGAGGTATTTGGTTTTGGATTAGAGACATTTAGTAAAGAATTACTAAAGGTAATGGATAAAGCTTTGTGAGAGGCATTGTAAAAGCTAAAGGGCACTATTTTAACACAGTAATAACCACTGTGAAAATTTCAGGGCTGGCATTCCTTGACTCATAAAATGGACACTTACATATGCAGTGATAACCATTATGGAAACACTAGAGGTAGCATTGCTTGACTCATAAAGGACGCTTAGACGTGTAGTAATAACTACTGTGTGGAAGCACTAGCGGTGGTGACATTATTTGACTCATAAAAAGAATAGAAGAATATGACAATCACATGATTTGGAAATTGAATTTGAAAATAATCCAAAAATACGAGTCCAGACTAAACAAAAAATATTCCTCTTTTTTTGATTTATTATTTCAATTGCTCATTGGAGCATAAAAGTATCATTTCAAATTGTTATAGTATTATTTTAAAATGGTTTATAGAGACTATAATTACAAGAAGATAACCATGGACAACGGTAATTTTGGAATTGAAAATAAAAGTTATAAGATCTAATAGAAGAATGTGAAAATGATGCAAAGATCAAAACAATTTAAACATTATCTGAGTGATGATGAAGTTAAATTGCGCCTTATAACTATTCTATTTTTTCCTCCAAATTCTGTGAGGGAGAATTTCACGCCGATCTTTAGTCCTTTCCTTCTTCTCCTTTCTTTTTTTCTCTTTTTTTATGTTCGTCTCTTTTCTTTGTCTGTTCTCGTTGCATAAACACAGTGGTCTATATAAAATGAAGTCCTTCTCCCATTTTTTTCCATCTAAATGCTTATTTCTATATGAACTTTTAATCAATTTTTAAAATTGAGTGCTACATGGCTAAAATGGATTTTGTTATTTCTTTCTTATCAACTTAAATTCAATTCCAATTATTTCCAAAAACAAAAAGATGGATTCAAATAAACTTATTTTCAACTATTTTCAGAAAACATAGCGGTAAATTCAGATAAATTTGTTTCTAATTATTTTTGAAAGCGGAACAACACATTATTTAAAAGAAAAACAAAACAGTGAATTGTTTGTAGTTATTTTCAAAATCAGGACGGTAAACTTAAATCAGATTATTTCCAATTATTTCCAAAAATAACATAGTGAATTATTTCCAATTATTTAAAAAAAAGAAAAGAACGTTGAACTCAAATCAATTTGTTTCCAATTATGTCCAGAAAAATAAAAGTGATATTTTCTATTATTTTCCAAAATCAAAACGATAAACTAAAATCAAATTATTTCCAAGAATAGAACAGTGAATTATTTTCATTTATTTTCAAAAACAGAATAGTAAATTATTTCTAATTATTCTCAAAAATCAAACAATGAATTATTTTTAAAAACGAAACAATAAATCTAAATCAATTTAATTCTAATTATTTCTAAAAAACAAAATGGTGAATTCAAATCAATTTATTTCTAATTATTTTGAAAAACACAATGTTGAAATTTAAATTCAATTTTTATAATGAATTTTATTTTTTCAATTAATCTCAATTAAAAACAAAACAGTGCAGCAAGGGACGTGAGAAGAAAGCTTTGCCTGTTAGCCCAAGTGGGAAAAGAGGGAATGCGTGAGTGATGAAAAGAGTTGGTGTAATGAGCAAATTTGGCTAGTGAGAGAGAGTTAGTGAGAGAGAGTTCTGTCATGGGAAAAGTAGAGGTGTAAACAGCCAGTGTGATTTTGATGGGTTAGACTCTGATAACAAAGAATATCAATTTTATTTTTTTAATTTTTTTATACATTTTTTTTAAAAGATGGGACCAAACCTTACCTTTTTTTAATGTATTAAAACTTCTTTTATTTATCTTGTTTTAGTTTTTTATTATTTATAAACACTTTTTTTTATGTTTTTTATTTATTCATAAAAAAGAAATGGGACAAAACTTTTTCTTAATTTTAATTTCTAAAAAGCAGTGAATATATTTTTTTTATTTTTCTTCCAAAAATAAAAAACTATAACAATTTTTTTATATTTTTATTTTAAAAGAAAAATACAATAAAATAAAAGATTATATTTTTATTTTTTTTTTTTCAAAATAAGAAAAAACAAAAAAAATCTAAACATAAACTAAATGACCGATTTTATTTATTTATTTTTTAAATGATAATATAAAAATTGTCCGAATGAAATTAGATGTTGACAATGAGATTTGATAGATTTGATTTAAAATTTTTGATAAAAAGGGACCTTGAGTATATAAAGTCTATTTTGCATCTCAATTGAACCAATAATCTTTAAGGAGTTATTGTCCTAAATGTGACAACCATTAGAGTCAAATGTAATCATATGAGATAAATTATCAATCAATTTTCCTACTACTAAAAGAATATTAATAGTGAAGTTAGGATAGAGAACATTATCTATGACATGATTTTGATTGAGAAAAACAATTCCACAATAATTGTCAATGACTTGACTTTCATTTAGTAATTTGACACTGATAGGATTAATGTGATGATATGAAGTAAAATGAGTCAAGGATAAACAAATGTGGTCAGTAACACCACTATCAAGAATCCAAGAACTAAAAGAAGAAATTTGTTAGCAATATGTATTGTCATGTTGGAAGGAGTAACAGATATTTGATTAAAATCATTGTCACTGTTGTAAAAGGGCTCTAACAATGTTTGATATTGCTTAGGAGTAAAATCAATTTGTTGAGAGTATACTTTTGACTTTGAACCTTCATGGTTTTGCTCATTATTATTAGAATCTGTTTTCTGAATTTTAAATTTGAACTGAGATGGAAAATCATGTTTTTATATAGTATGTATCAATCATATGTCCTTTCCATAATGATTGCATACTTTAGAAGTATTTCATCTTTCATAATTTCATCTATTAGTAGCAACCAATGCATTGGACTTATCACCAAAAATATATCTCTCTTGTTGTATAACGATAAGACAAATTCTATTTAAGGATGACAAATGATCACATGAGTAAATGTAGCAATTAGAGTTATGAATTCAGTGCTATGATATCATATTATGAAATAGATATCATATTGATATGAAGATATGAAAAAAAATGAAGCAATTGTTGTTTTTCTATTGAGAATAAAAGTAAATTGATAAATATATATAAGGTCTAACTGAACAGAGAGACTATAAATAAAAATATTAAATTATGTCATAAATAATTAAAAAGATATAATAATAAAATTGATGACAATTTGATATTTTAATATATTTGATATTAATTTCTTTTTTTAAATACTTTACATCCTCTAGAAAAAATTATAAGGAGAGGAAGAATGAATCATTTTATTGCAAATCAAAACCTTTTTCTTTTGTTTTCCATTGGTTTACTGGAATGACGCATTTTTCTTCTTCTTTATTTTTGTTCGTCATTTTTCATCTTTTAAAACTGGGTTACTTTTTAGTAATATACAATCATGGATTATTATTTATTTTTTTAGTTCAACTTGATCTTTGTTAATAAATTTCTTAACTATGACCAATTCAAACATATCTATTGATTTTCAAAAATATAGTTAGGTGACATTTTCATAAATTGTTTTATATATTTGATTAATCATATATTGTATCGGAAATAAAAGTTTTAAATATTTATTGATTAGAATTTTAACACTAATGAAATACAAAATACCTAATTGTTATGTTTTAAAAACTCAAAAACTTATTTAAATATTTCATTGATAATAAGATGAAAATCAATATTATATCCCATTTTAAGTCTCATTGGTATTATTATATCCCATTTGCTTTATTAATTATATTGTATCATTTATTAATTTAATACTTAAATGTAACCAGTATTTTAGGTAATTCAGTTAAAGATATTAATTAATTTTAAAACTTAAAAATATATTTTTATACAAATTAATTCATTTATTAATTAATTTTAAAACTTAAAACGGTACAGCACAATGAGATTTAAAAAATAAAGTAAATTTTTTTATGAATGTTTTAAAATAAAAATAACCTTAATTATTTAAAAATTGGCTATCGCTATTTAGTAAGTTTTAATTATACTTCTTAATGGGTGAAACACAAAATAGAAGACAGTTTTCTCTTTTAAACATTTGATCAGTGCTTTATATATATATATATATATAAATGATTGATTAGTAGAAAAAAGTGTTAGAAATTGAAATGTCTATGTGCATACTTACGTTTTAATGTTTTAATGTGTATATTATGAATAGTTTAGAGGAAAAAGAAGATTTAAACCTTCATTATTACAAATATATAGATGATGATATTGGACAACATCTTTTCCACATCAATAGAACCTACAAAATAAGTTTTGGGACAACATTTTTTGGTAGAACATTATTCTCTTGTATACTTCAATAGGAAACAGTCCTTTATTGCATCTTAATATATACAACCAATCTAAGGATTTCAATTTATGTTTAGAGTGTCATTGGTATATTAATGAAAGTAGAGCATGTAGGGATGAAGTAGGACTAGTAGGAGATACACTCACTGGCAACTCAAGACTTTAGAAGACCTAAAGCGAATTAAAAAAAAAAAGACTTTTTTTAAATTAATAAAATAATTAAAATTATGATGATATTTTTATTTAAAATATATTTATCGAGCCTTTTGTGATACAAAATTATCTATTAAATTATCATAATTAATTTCATTTAAAATATCTTTTTCAATAGACAATAAAGTTAATCAGATTAATCTTTGTTGATCTTAAACAAGATTTTAATAGTTTAAGTTTTGAAAAACTCCTTTCAGCTGAAGGAACTAATCCTCGAATTGTTAACATTATTCTATATGTTAAATATGCATTTAAAAAATAATTTATTCTTTTTATATAATTAAAAATGTCAATTGGTTTATCATTTTCCAATCCTATAATATCCTTTAAGATATTTAATTCTGAAAATAAATCTAAATGATCAAGATCCAACAAATTATCATTTTCAAATACTTTCCAAGGTTTAAGCATTTTTTTTTCAAAACTACATAACCCAATGACTTTAATTTTTTAATACTAAACAAAAAACCAAAAATATCTTCATATATTTTAAATTGTTCAAATCTAGTTTGGAGTGTGGCAATTGTTTTATCTACAATATATAAAAAATAATCAATTATAAATTACTCTTGAGGTGATTTCATAACTTCATTCTCAATATTTTCATCAAATTATTTTTTTCTAAATCTCATTATGTTATACCGTTTTAAGTTTTAAAAGTAATTAATAAATGAATTAATTTGTATAAAAATATATTTTTAAGTTTTAAAATTAATTAATATCTTTAACTGAATTACTTAAAATACTCATTACATTTAAGTATTAATTAATAAATGATATAGTATTTTAAGTAATTCAGTTAAAAATATTAATTAATTTTAAAACTTAAAAATATATTTTTATACAAATTAGTTATTTAATATTAATTATTTTTAAAACTTGAAACAGTACAACACAATAAGATTCAAAAGAATAAAGTAAATTTTTGTATGAATGTTTTAAAATGGAAATAACCTTAATTATTTAAAGAATGGCTATCCTGTTTAGTAAGTTTTAATTGTATACCTTCACGGGGTTAAATACAAAATCAAAAGACAGTTTTCTCCTTCAAACATTTGACTAGTGTTTTTTGGTCTGAGTGTATATATACAAGTGATTGATTAGTAGAAAAAGAGTGTTAGAAATTATAATGTCTCTGTCCGTGAAGAGCCTTATGTTGTTGTGCATGTTTATGTTGGTGTGGTCAAACTCATTTGGTTTGCCTCATGTTAAGGTGTCAATTACTAATAATTTAGAAGGAAACGAAGATCTAAACATTCACTGCAAATCTAAAGATGATGATCTTGGACAACATCTTCTTCACATCAATCAAACCTTCGATTGGGGTTTTAAACCCAAGTTTTTTGGTAATACATTATTCTTTTGTTCATTTCAATGGGAAAAGAATCCTTTGTTGTCTTTTGATGCATACGACGAAAGAAGAGATCTCGGATATTGTGAAGATTGTCATTGGTATATTCATAAAGATGCACCATGTAGGTACCAACGAAGAAATCCACAAGGATCACGAGATCCACCACCTCCGATCGTTCGGAGATGCTATAATTGGAAAAAATAATGTATTTCATTTTAATCATGTGATGTACTTATTTAATATCACAGTTAAATAAAAGATCAATTTATTTTATTTGCATGAACATCTTGAACTTTTTATCAAATTAGAGTATTATTATATAATTATCTTAAATGCAAACAAATCACTAATATTTTTCTTCTTTTCTTACATTTGTTTTTACATATAGTAAAATGAAATAAAATCAAGAAGGAAGGAAATGAAAAATATTTTATTAGAAAAAATCATTATTTACATTTTATTTTACTTTTTTATATGTCACGAAAATTGATTTAAAAAAATAAAACAAATAAACGACAAATTGATTTTTTTTAAAATATTAAGATATCTAATTAGTAGTTTAAAGCAAAATAAATAAAAGTAATTTAAGAATGTGTACAAAAAATCTTAACTTCCTCACTATAAGAATTTTTTTTTTAATATTAATATAATAAAAACAAATAATGTATGACTCAAAATAAATTAAATAAGAAAAATAAATGAAATAGATCTGTATAATTCAAATAAAATAAACCAATACATAAATATAGATATATTAAATAATAGAAACAATGAGATTAAGAACACTAAAAAATAAATTATAAATTAAATAAATAAAAATAAATGTCTCATTTTACAATGACAAATACTTACTCTTGCAACCCAGATACATTTAACTACACACACATTAGCATTTAAGCGTTACTTGTTTTATATAGTATAGAATTTTTCAGTAAATAGATTTTACATTATTTTATCAATATATTAATTATTTTTTATTATTTTACAATATTTATTAGTTAAATATTAATAACATATGTTTGAATACACATTTTTATTAATTATCCAATCAACTTCATTTAAATGTCCTTAGACACCTTTTCAAAATACATTTAATTAAACAATAAAATGTATTCAATAAATTATTATTTATTTATTTAAGTTTTTTCCATCCTCTCCCCCAATTTTATTGCTAACGTGTCCTTAAAATAATGATCAAAAGTTTTTCCATTATTCACATGACGATGAAAAGCTGTATTAGTTAATATAATAATAAAAAAAAACCATCAAGATCAAAAGATAAACTATACATTTTTAAAATTGCTTTATGCTTTTAGTGACTATAAGTATGGCTACTTTCTTTTTATTTTTTTCTAAAAGAGTTATTTTTTTAAATGCTTAGATAATGATCAAGCCGAGCCGAGTATGTACTCGTCGAAATACATCAAAGAATATGCAGAATGTATTCTAAAGCACGCTACATGACAACAAGGATACTTCGTGCAGGATATTACTGGCCTATGTTAAGGCTAAGACAAGACGCCCACTCCTTCACCGAAAAATACTTAGAATGCCAAAAATTCAGACCCTTGCATACTCTTCCCATGCAAGAGTTACATCAGATCACCTTGCCATGGCCATTCACTACATGGGATATGGATATCCTCGGACCATTTCCCCTCGCAAAGGGTCAGTACAATTTCTCATAGTTGCTATTGATTACTTCACTAGATGGATAGAAGTCGAACCTTTGACAACTATCACTGTTCAACAAGTTCAAAAATTCTGTTGGAAGAATGTTATCTGTAGACATGGATTACCACATTGTTTAGTTACAGACAATGGCCGACAATTCATTGACAAAAGCTTTGAAAATTTCTTACAACAACTTAGCATAAAACATAAAGTGACCTCACGAGTACCCACAGACAAATAGACAAGCAGAAGCAACAAACAAAGTGATCTTGAATGAGCTCAAGAAAAAGTTAGGTCAAGCCAAAGGCCTCTGGATTGAGGAGATTCCCGAAATTCTGTGGAGATATCATTGTACTCTACAATCCACCACTAAGGAAACAGCTTACAGATTAACATATGGTTCAGACGTCATGATACCTGTGGAACTCGGTAAAACCTCGTTCAGAAGACAACAGTTCGATGAAAACCTCAATAATGAGAAGCTAAGAGCTAATCTAGACCTTATTCATAAAGTCCGATAAGAAGCTCGGGTTAGAGAAGAAGTAGCGAAACTAAGAGTTATTCGGCGATATAAACACTAGAATAAGAGAGAGAGCATTTCACAAAGGCGACTTGGTACGACGAAAGGTGAGCGAAACTCGCAAAGACAAGGAGAAGGGGAGCTCGTCCCAAATTGGGACCGTCCCTACTTAATAATAGATTCCTTCCAAAATGGATCTTACAAATTAGAATAGTTAAATGACAATTAATTCCAAGAACTTGAAATGCAACCCATCTGAAGCCATATTATAGTTAGAATGTTCCACTTTCAAATTATAGTTGGAACACTGTTACTGTCGTATTTTGGTAGACATTTTATTTCAATTTTGATCAGCTCAAGTGATCTACTCATTTTTCTTGACTTGAATTTTTTTTATAAGGAGAGTTTTTCCGTACAAGGTTTTAACGAGACACCCTTAAAGTATTCAATAAAGTCACAAGTTCTTTACAGTTTTATATTATTGTTGATGCTTGATTGATAAGGGTAACCCAATCTGGGTACCATATTACATTTACAATTATTCCAAGGAGCTATCCAAGCTCAAATCATATTTCTATTCATATCGACAAAACACTTATACTCAACGACACACTCACATGCAACCTAGATGTGACTGTTGTGCTATACTTATCATTTCAATAAGTCAGCTGAGCTCAATATAAGCCTTCATGTTACTTTGACGACACAGTCAAACGTTACACTTTCATACTCGACATCGAAAGGCTAAATAAGACTTATAACAGAGTCAAACATTATGACAAAATATGACAAAGGTATATAATATACATTATGTCGAATACTACATAGTTCAAAATAGCATATCAACCATCAACAAAGGTTTATAAATTGTCTTGCAAACTTCAAAGAAAAAGAACATCAAACATTTACACAGGATCACTTGTTAACGAGCTCGTCGTTGACAACATCCTTCTCCAATGCAAACTGAGAAGGATCCAAAGAGGGCTGAAAGAAGAAAGCCTGACGAACTGCCTTCTTAAATCCTTCAGTGCTCGCATTCCAATATTGGCGAGCTTGCTAATCTGCTCCTTCATGGCCCCACTTGACCTTTCATAGCAGCCTCACTTTTCTTCAACTCTTCATTGTTCTCAGCAAGGGACGGGTAATGAGCTTGGGACGCGCCGAGCTGTTTGTCAAGAGTATCGAGGTGCTCCTTGTACTAGGTTTCAACAGCACCAAGTCGCTCTTTATAATTTTTGCAAACCTCCTCGTGGACGACCTTGAGCTCCTCATAACGCTTCTCCAACCCTTCCAATTTACTCTTCATCCAGTCAAGTTCACTTTCCAGTGATCTTGACGGACCTCGGCCCTGTTCTAACTCCAACGTCAGCTCCTTGGTTACTCAATCCTTAGAAAGGACGACATCTTCAAGCTGAGCCTCTTGTCGGAGACGGCCTTCTTCAATTGACTTACCATTGCCATACAGCGCCCCCAACAACACAATACAGGAGTTAGCAGTCCCCTCTGCACTTATAATATTCAACAGTTCGGCATCGTAAGCAGAGGGGAACTCGGGCCTTCCTACCCCTGAATGGACCAACTCGGGTTCAAACCTTTTACAACCAGATAAGCCTATGTGGAGAATAAACTCTGGAACGCAAATATCATACAAACGCACATGCTCTTTAAGGTAGGTATTGGTGCAATGAGAGGGAAACATATCGACCTCTCCACTAACCCAGACATAATCTTTGTCAGCCGGAGGAGGATAGTGTAATCGTCCCTTCCCCTTTTTCTTCTGAATTGGACCATCCGGCGAAGCTTTAGCCTTACGCTTTAAGGGAGTAGCAGCAGTTTTTCCTTTTTTTCTGGCTACTTGGCTACTTCAGTAGCAGAAGGAGGAGAAGGTTGGTCTGTTGCGAGAGGTCTCTCTGCAGTAGAACCCGCTACCCTAAGAGGCTGGGCGCTGGCAACAAATCGCTTAACAGAGCCATCGAACTCCGTCCGAGAGGAAAAAGACAAAGAAGAGGAAGAACCAGAGCCAGCAACATGAGAAGCCATAATGTAGGAAACTACCAAGGAAAAAGCACTCAGCAAAGCGTCAACAGGATGATCAGGAGTTGAGGGCCCACGATTGAGAAAGGGAAGTTGAAGTTCACTCGAATAGCACAATGAGAATGGATTCGAAAAGATAAAACCCTATGTATTCGAAATGAGAGGAAAGAATGAAACTCAAAATGCTGCGTTTTGGAGCGCTTCTAGGGCCACGTGGCATTAAGACAGCCAGTTAGAATGCGCCATTTGGACGTCACATAAACCTCCATTCAGCGTCACGTCAAAAGACAATATAACGACGAAAAAAGTCTCACCTACCACCTCTGCACCTCGAGAAGTGTGAAGTCAGAAGAACAATCATTGACGAAGAAACTCCTCATTAATCCTTTGTCAGCTTTATAAACGTAGAGCTCAAGCTCGATTATAGGAGCACTCGCTCGGCTTGCCGAACTAGAACTCGCCCACATGAACTCGAGCTCGGCCATGAGAGGGAGTTCGGCCACAAGAGTTATGTTCTCCAAAAAATTTAAATATTAAAATTTAGTTCGAAACAAAACAATTCGGATTAATGTTTAATCCTCAACTAAACTACTCTTATTACTCTAACTCACTCATCATCCATGATTCTGAGCTCGAGAGGTTTGTGTACCGTCAGCACCCAAAGAGCTCGGGTCAGGTATGGTGATCCGGATCAAATAAACGAACTCCCCTAAAATCGGATCCACCTGCAACCGCCTAATAACTGCTAGGTCAGTTGCTCCAGTTCGTGAACTTAGTTCTCGAAGCCCACGATGAATGTATGAAAATCCAGGAAGTGATTTCTAACATAATTCTCTACGCTATCAATTATACTTTATCCATTTTTTTCATAAGACACCACTGCTAACTTAGCGTCAGAATGTTTTTCCATCCGATTCTTGGGGCATATTGTAGTTTGGGTCGCTTGGCATCGAGTCCTGGACAACGTTTCGTGAATCCCTCTTCCATCCTTGGTAAATAATTCACAAATGCTTTTTTTCTATTGTTACATTTTTTTTTTCATATATTAAAATATAACAAAAATAAGGACGGAGAAAATGAAAAAAATAATTTACTAGAAAAGAAATCGGTAAAGTTCTTATCCTGCTATAATTTTGTTTAAAAAATTTTTAAATGAGTAAAAAAAAGTTATTTTCACTATGGTTAATATTATAAAATCGTATCAGTATCATTTAATTCAATTTAAAATCACGTTATGAAATACGATTTTCATATGTTGGAGATGAGATAATATTATAAGAACATGATTTCAATGTATTATATAAACACGACTTCATAGTATTCATATCTTAACCGAAATCGTATTTCTATTGCACTTATTTTAAAATTTTAATTTTTTTTATTTTTCATCGATTGAGCCAATTCTTATTGAAAATTAAAATTAGAAAAAATGAATTAATATTAACTACAATCAATTATTACATTAAATTTTAATTACTGAATATTAAGTTTAAACTATTTATTAACTATGCTTTTAATAAAGTTTTGAAAATTAATTCATTTATATTAAACTATTTATTAATTACGCTATTAATAAATTTTAATTAAGGAATATTAAGTTTAAACTATTTATTAACTATGCTTTTAATAAAGTTCTAAAAATTAATTTATTCATTAATTTTCTACGGTTAACCAACCTTACTCGCCTCATTTATTTATTAACTATGCTTTTTTTCTTTTCTTACATTTTTTTTCATATATTAAAATATAATAAAAACAAGGAGGGAAAAAATGAAAAAATAATTTATTAGAAAAAATCGATAAAATTTCTTAACTGATGTAATTTTGTTCAAAAATCTTTAAAAAATATGAAAATTTCTTTTATTCCTGTTATAAATAAATCATGTATCACAATTTTATTTAATCAGTTTAACGTCACAATTTCCATATTGGAAATGAAACGTACATAAGAGACACTATTTCCTTCAAGTTTAATTTCAAAATAGTTATGGCTAATAGAATTCTTATTACAAGTGTTTTTATATTTTAGAATTTTTTATTTTTAGTCTGAGTTAATTATTATTGAAAATTAAAATTAAAAGAATTAAATTGCTATTAACTACATTCAATTATTACGTTAAATTTCAATTAATTATATCATGTTATTTACGCGTATGCTTTTAATAAAGTTTTAAAAATTAATTCATTTATTAATTTTCTACGGTGGAACAACAACGTAACTCGCCTCATTTTCAGTCGAGTAGCAGTTGATGAGACTAAAACGGTCGGATTGACGCGTTTTTGAATTCTATATAAAATTCAAAACTATGAAAAAAAAAAAGTATTTTCCATCTTAGAAACATATTTTTATACAAATAATTACAAAAAAATTATTAAAATGTAAACTTCATAAAAATTCCGGCATTAAAATAAACTCGTAAAAAGTTTTAAAAACAGTACAGCAGAATAAGATTTAAAAAAATAAAGTAAAATTTCTTATCAATGATTTAAAATAAAAATAACTTTAAGTTCCGTTTGCTTCCTACCACGGATTTGTGAACACGGACGACATGCGAAGAAAATTTCAAAACCGAGGAATAAAATATTATTAAAAAGCTAAAATCGAGGTAAATTTGTGTCAATGTTCACTTTGTTCGCGCTATGTAGCAAAAATTTGAAAAAAAAGTGTTTAAAAAATATTTTTAAATAATTAATTTAATTAATAATATATGTATATATATTTATATAATAATCAAATAATATAATTAAATATATAATATATTATAAACTTAATTTATAATTAATTAATTATATATATAATATGTTATAAAATTAATATATATATATATATATAATCAATTATATATGTTAACTTTATAACATATAATCAATTATATATATATATTATATATGCATAATCGATTATACGTTAAGTTTATAACGTATAATCGATTATGTATATTTATATAATCCATTACATATTATAATATTAATATATCATTAATTATATATATAATAAATTATATATTACAAATGTAATATATAATTAATTATATTAATTATAATTTATAAAATAATAAAAAATGATATTAAATAAAATTTTATGTATTAAATTTATTTATATAATCATAATATTTAATGATGAGATTAATAAAAATAAATAATAATTATAATAATATATATTATAATGAAAATAAATATAATTATTAATAATAAATATTAAAAATAGTATGATATAAATTTAGTTTAATAATTATATTTATAATTTAATAATTTTTTATATTAAATTATATTTAATTTAAATTAATTTTTATTTTTATTTTTATTTATTAAAAAACTATTTTTATTAATTATACATATCACATTATTCACAAACTTTTATAAATTTTCTCTTCTTTTTCTCACCATCTATTCCTCCATCCAAACAATCAAACTTTCTTCTCAAATCCACTTAAATCCACTCTCTCAACCAAAACAAAGCGTAAGCGTTTAAAAGAATAGTTTGGTTATAGCTGCACTGTTTTCTTATAGTGTATTATTATTGCTCAAACTATAGTGATTTTAGTTAAAAATTGATGTCATGTTATTTACATTATTGTAGGTAACATTAATGGTTTCCTGATAAAGTTTAGGTGGATCAAGTCATTATTGAATAGTGATATTTGGACTATTATATTTTTAAGTAGAAACAGGAGTTTCTTAAAGAGATGAAATTTAAGCCTAATTTAAACTTACAAAAATGATTTTTAAAGTGAGATTTGTATCCATTTATAAACTATTGAAAGACCTCATATCTAATTATCTATTTATAAACTATTGAAAGATCTCATATCTAATTGACGTGGGCTTTGTGAGACTTGTTAATATGAAATTATAAGTACTTTGTGAGAAATTATATGTACTTATTTAATTTCTCAATTAAATAAAAGACCATTTTTTATTTGTATAAGCATCTTGAACTTTTATCAAATTAGAGCACTACTATATATCTATCTTAAATGCAAACAATTTACTAATGTTTTTCTTCTTTTTTGACATTTGTTTTCCATACATTAAAATACAATAAAAACTGGGAGGGAGAAAATGAAAAATAATTTATCAAAAAAAGCATTATTTACATTTTATTTTATTTCTTTATATCAAGAAAATTGATTTATAAAAATAAAACCAAGAAACGACAGATTGATTTTTTTTTAAATATTTCGATGTTTAATTAGTAGTTTAAACCTAAATTAATAAAAATAATTTAAAAATGTGTACAACAAAAATTAACTTTCTCATTGTAAGGAAAATTTGTTTTAGTATTAATAGAAGAAAAATAAATAATGTGTAACTCAAACGTAAATTAAATAATAAGAGTAAATAAAATAGATTATTAATAACATATGTTTGAACACACATTTTTATTAATTATTCAATCAACTCCATTTAAATGTCCTTAGACACATTCAAAATACATTTAATTAAATAATAAATTATTATTATTTATTTAAGTTTCTTCCACCGTTTCCTTCAATTCTAGTACTAATGTTGAACAATGTATTGAGTTGTTTAAAAATTATACAAAATGATAAATAATACTTGAATTTTTAAATATAAAAATTTGTTTATCTTTAAAAATTATTATAATTTAATAGATGATAAATTTTAATTTATTAGCATTTATGATAAATTTTAATTAATTAGCATTTATGATAAATCTACCTCTATTTTATTTTACATCAACTTAATTTTCTTATAGATGCAATGTAATTATCTTTCATGTAATAAAAATAATAATGGTAACATCTAGTAAATTATAATATAATAATTTTATATTATAATATAATTAATAAAATTTAATAAAATGCTTTGACGGGTCAAAGGTCAAATACAAAAATGAAAAGACAATTTATTCTTTCAAATGACCTGTGCTTTTTCGCATGAGTATATATAGAGGTGGTTGATTAGTAAAAAAAAGTGTTAAAATCAACAATGCCTCTGTTTGTGAAGAGCGTTCTCTTGTTGTGCATGCTTACCACGTTGGTGTGGGCAAACCATGTTAACGTTGATAGTTTAGCAAACCATGTTGATATGTCTATTACGAATAATTTAGAAGGAAATGAAGATCTAACTCTTCACTGCAAATCTAGCGAAAATGATCTTCGAGAGCAACTTCTTCACATCAATCAAACCTTTAAGTGGGGTTTTGGGTACAACTTTTTTGGTGGTACAAAATTTATTTGTTCATTTCAATGGAAAAATAGTCCTTTATTACATTTTTATGCATACAACCAAAACAGGGATCAGGGTGTATGTGCAGACTGTCATTGGTTCATTCATAAAGATGGACCATGTAGATATGAAAAACAACCAATAGAAAAACCAGGACCGGACGTGCTTCGCATATGTTATAATTGGATCAAAGAGTAGAAGATTGGAATTGGTGTGGTGAGTATTTAATATCTCAAATAAATAAAGGACAATTTTATTTTATTTACATAAACATCTTTAACTTTTATCAAACTAGAGTACTGTTATATATTTAACTTCAATGCAAATATTATTTATATTTTATTCTATATTTTTATATGTCACGAAAATTGATAATAAAATAAAATTAATAAACGACAAATTGATTTTCCTTTTAAATATTAGGATGTCTAATTAGTAGTTTAGACCAAAATTAATAAAAATAGTTTAAAAAATATATAACAAAAATTAACTTACTCACTGTAACAAAAATTTGTTTTAGTATTAATATAAGAAAAATAAATAGTATATGACTCAAAAGAAATTAAATGAAATAATAAATAAAATAGATCATTATAAATCAAATAACATAAATAAATAAAGTAAATCAATACATAAATAAAGATAAATTAAATAATAAAATGTATGTGACTAAAAACACTAAACAAAACATTAATAAATTAATGAATATTAAGTGTGGATATCATTCATATATTTTATCAAATTAGCGTATTATTATATACTTATTTTAAAAATAAATAATTCACTAATGCTTTTTTTCTTTTCTTACATTTATTTTTTTCATATACTAAAATATAACAAAATCAGGGAGGGAGAAAATGAAAAAATAATTTATTAGAAAAAAAATTGATAAAGTTCTCATTTTAATATAATTTTGTTCAAAAAATTTTAAAATTAATAAAAAAAAGTTATTCTCACTATTGTTAACACTATAAAATCGTATGAGTATTACACTATTTCATTTAATTCAATTTGAAATCACCTTATGAAATCACGGTTTTCATACGTTGGAAGATAAAATAATATTATAAGAACATGATTTGTATTATAGAAACACGTCTTCATAGTATTCATATATTAACCGAAATCTTATTTTTATTGCACTTATTTTTAAACTTTAATTTTTTTTATTTTCCATCCATTGAGCTAATTCTTATTGAAAATTAAAATTAAAAAATAATTGAATTAATATTAACTACAATCAATTATTACATTAAATTTTAATTAATGAATATTAAGTTTAAACTATTTATTAACTATCCTTTTAAAAAAGTTTTGAAAATTAATTCATTTATATTAAACTATTTATTAATTACGATATTAACAAATTTTATTTAAGGAATATTAAGTTTAAACTATTTATTAACTATGCTTTTAATAATGTTCTAAAAATTAATTTATTTATTAATTTTCTACGGTTAACCAACCTTACTCGCCTCATTTATTTATTAACTATGTTTTTTTTTCTTTTCTTATATTTATTTTTTTCATATATTAAAATATAATAAAAACAAGGAGGGAGAAAATGAAAAAATAATTTATTAGAAAAAAATCGATAAATTTTCTTAACTGATGTAATTTTGTTCAAAAATTTTGAAAAATTTTGAAAAATATAAAAATTTCTTTTATTCATGTTATAAATAAATCATGTAGCACAATTTTCTTTAATCAATTTAACGTCACAATTTCCATATTGAAAATGAAACGTAAATAACAGACACTATTTCCCTCAAATTTAATTTCAAAATAGTTATGGCTAATAGAATTCTTATTACAAGTGTTTTTGTATTTTAGAATTTTATATTTTTAGTCTGAGTTAATTATTATTGAAAATTAAAATTAAAAAGAATTGAATTACTATTAACTACATTCAATTATTACATTAAATTTCAATTAATGATATCATGTTATTTACGTCTATGCTTTTAATAAAGTTTTAAAGATTAATTCATTTATTAATTTTCTACAGTTGAGCAACGTAACCCGCCCCATTTGCAGTGGACTAGCAGTAGATAAGACTAAAACGGTGGGATTGACGCGTTTTTGAATTCTATATAAAATTCAGAACTATAAAAAGAAAAATCTATCTTGGAAACATATTTTTATACAAATAATTAAAAAAATATTAAAATGTAAACTTCATAAAAATTCCAGCATTAAAATAAAACTCGTAAAATTTTTTAAAAACAGTACAGCAGAATAAGATTTAAAAAATATAAAGTAAAATTTCTTATCAATGTTTTAAAGTAAAAATAATTTTAATCGTTTAAAAAGAATAGTTTGATTATAACTTACCTGTTATCTTATAGTGTATTATTATTACTTAAATTATACTAATTTTAGTTAAAAATTATGTCATGTGTATTTACATCGTTTCCTAATAGATGAAGTCATAATTAAATAGTAAAATTTGAATTATTATATATTTTAAGTAAAAATAAAGTTTTTTAAAAATTAAAATTTAAATCTAACTTAATTTTATAAAACATGTTTTTAAAGTAAAATTTATATTTATTTATAAATTATTGAAATATCTCTAATTTAAAATAATAATTCTTATATACTCACTTAATGGACAAAATTATTTAATATGATATTATATTTACTTCATAAGAAATTATATGTATTTATTTAATTAAATTAAATAAAGGACCAATTTATTTTATTTACATAAGCATCTTGAACTTTTATCAAATAGAGCACTGTTATCCATCTATCTATCTTAAATGCAAACAATTTATTAATGTTTTTCTTCTGTTTTTTACATTTGTTTTTCCATATATTAAAATACAATAAAAACTGGGAGGGAGAAAATGAAAAATAATTTATTAAAAAATCATTATTTACATTTTTTTTTATTTCTTTATATGTCAAGACAATATATTTATAAAAATAAAACTAAGAAACGGCAGATTGATTTTTTTTATAAATATTTCGATGTTTAATTAGTAGTTTAAACCAAAATTAATAAAAATAATTTAAAAATGTGTACAACAAAACTTTCTCATTGTAAGGAAAAAAAAATTTAGTATTAATAGAAGAAAAATAAATAATGTGTAACTCAACGTAAATTAAATAATAAGAGTAAATAAAATAGACTATTATAAATCAAATAATAAAAATAAATAACAGAATAAATAAGATTAAAAACATTTAAAATAATTCTAAATTAAATAAATAAAATAATAAAGGTCCCATTTTATAATAATGAATACTTAATCTTATAGTCTCACACACATCTGCTTGCACACATTTTTAGGTCTACAGGAGAGCGTTACTTCTTTTGTATAATCGTGAGATAGATTTTACATTATTTGATTAGAGATATTAATTAGTTTCTACTATTTTATAATATTTATTAGTTAAATATTAATAACATATGTTTGAATAGACATTTTTATTAATTATCCAATCAACTCCATTTAAATGTCCTTAGACACATTCAAAATACATTTAATTAAATAATAAATTGTATTTAATAAACTATTATTATTTATTTAAGTTTCTTCCATCCTCTCCTTCAATTCTAGTGCTAACGTGTCTTAAAATGTTACCAATGTTTTGAGTTGTTTAAAAAATTATACCAAATGATAAATAACACTTTAAATTTTTAAATATAAAAATTTGTTTCTCTTTAAATGTGTTATTATATTTGATCAATATATATTGTATTTAAACATTATTATAATTTAATAAGTAATAAATTTTAATTTATTAGTATTTAAATTAATTTAGATGTATATATATATATAAATAAAGATATACAATGATATAATTATTATATAACATGTAGTGTAACCCCACCCCATAAAGGATAAGATCAAACAAAAACTCTCTCTTTTCACTTTAGCTTTCTCTCTCTTCTTACTTCTCTATAACTCTCTCCTCTTTTTGTCTTGATTTTACTCTCTATACTTCCTTTATTTCATAATCTGATCAAGTCCCGAAGTAAGTGAGGATCCTAGGGTTATTTTAAATCGATTAGAACCTTAAACTTAATAAGTTCATATTTACTCTAAAGATCTCTTGTTCTCTATTTTTCGTTAAGTTCTTGTTATCAATATTGGTAGAAATAGTTGAGAAAAAGTGTCTTCACAACTTGATTAAAGTTATACTAAAAGTTGGTGTTATTTGGAAAACTTGTTCTAGATCCGTAGAGTTGGACTGGTGTTGTTACCTGATCGGAAGAATTGGTAGGGGATCTTGTCTGAGGTAAGAGAAGTTTGTAACTTATTTTTATACTAGTTAGTTACTTTTAAATAGACTTATAGGACAAAAGACTTGGATATGTGATTATTAGTGCTCAAGTATTTCTTGCAGGTATGACTGGTCCTTGAGCACAGAATGAATTTGATTGTTTATTTTGACTTAGTGTGATTAACTTAATTGTTTTTAGTAATTAAGTATTATTTTGATGATAGAAAGATACTTGCATAACATGATTTGTGGATTGAATGAGTATTGATGTGAATGATGGAATGATGAAATTGATGTCATATATTTGGGATAATGTATGAGTTGTGCTTGTTTGTGTATACTAAGTATAGCACTGTCAACACCCGATTTTGTCCGGGTAATCTTTTAAATTAAAGTATAATGATAAAAATGAATAAAGAAAAAATGAATAATAATAATATAAAAATATATATTTATTAGTTTAAGTTTTCTTGAAATAATAATAATAAAAATTAAATAAAATTTGAATTTTTCCATTACAAAACAAAAAAAAAGACTAAAAAAGAAAAGGTGGTGATTTTAAAAAATAAAATAAAATAAAATAAATAATTAATAATTAAAAAAGAAAATAATAAGAAAATAACAAAAATATCTAAATTAAAACAACAGAATCTGAAAATTTAAAAAAATAATAAAATAAATAATAATAAAAACAAATATAACAGTAAAAACAACTGCTTCCAAACTTGATTTACAAGTTTTAAAAAATAAATAAATAAATAATAATAATAATAAAATAATAATAAAAAGAATGAGTCAATGGCAGTAGACTCCCATGTTCTCATTCCTTGACTCCACGTATTGTTTTTAAAAAAAATAAATAAATATTTGTAAATAATAATTTTTAAACCACTCAGATAACAACCCATATTCTCCACTTAATTAAAAATAAAATTAATAATAAATAATAAATTGTTACCATTAGAAAATGGCTTAACTCTAATTCCTAGGTAGATTTATTTTGAAAAAATTTAAAATTAATAAATATGAATGAGTCAAAGAGTGGTAACCTCTCTGAACTGAACTACTGGTTTCTCAAAAAAAATATCAATTAAAATAATATAAAAAAAGAAAAAAGAGATATATTAAAAAAAGGAAGAAAATGAGTAGAACGAAAAAAAGAGGAGAAAAACATTTGAGAAGAGCAAGAAAGACACGAGAGAAGGAAAGAAGAATTACTCCTGACAGAAAGAGGAAGAGACTAAGGGAAAGCATCAGGTATATTTTTCTTTTTACTTGTTTTAAGTTTTACTGCATAAAATAAAAAACATCCCCAATTATTCCTATTTGATCAACATACATCTCCATATCCATGAACGCATGTTCCACTACATTTCTGTGTTTATGTTTCTCCTTTGCACCATCTTTGCATTATGTTTCCTATACAACACATACTATCACAAATTGCACCAAACAACTAACCCACGCTTCAAAAGCCACCACCAAAGCACCCAAAACCACCATGGATAGCAATGTCGTGAGCCCCACCACGGGCAGCCGCAAAACGGCCATGAAAACGCCACTTATCTACTCCGAAAGACGACGCCGCTGCCGTCGGTGGCCTCCGCAGCCACTGTCGGTGGCCTCCACCGTCGCCGCCGCTCCCGTGGCGGCCACCACCAACGCAAGCCACCTCGACCCTCACCAACCATGGCTGTCGCCGCCTCCTTTGTCTCCATAGCATGTGCCTTCCAAACCCTAGATGGGTTTCTAGTTAGTGGGGGTGCTGCACACACCCCCTGCACCCTCTATTCCACCAATTACCAGAATACCCCTGGCTTTAGGCTGAGTTGCAGTTAGTGGAGGTGCTTCCTGCACCCCCGTTTATTAAGTTCTGCACCCACATTTTTCCAATTCCTGAAATGCCCTTAACATAAGTGGGCTTCTGACTAGTGGAGCTGTTCTTTGCACCCCACTGGTTTGAGCCTGCACCTGCACCACTATTCAATTACCAAACTGCGCTTAGCCTAGATTGAGTTTCTTATTAGTGGCGTTACTTCCTGCACCTCCATTAATTAAGATTTACACTCCAGCTCTTCACAATTACCAAAATACCCTTAGCTCGGATTGAGTTTCTTATTAGTGGCGTTACTTCCTGCACCCCCATTAATTAAGTTCCGCACCCACACTCTCTACAATTACCAAAATGCCCTTAGCCCAAGTTGAGTAGGCGTTACTTCCTGCACCCCCATTAATTAAGTTCCGCACCCACACTCTCCACAATTACCAAAATGCCCTTAACCCAAGTTGAGTTTCATTGAGTCATGTTCCATTTTTGCATGTATGATTTCATTAAAAATTCTATGTTGTATATAACTGTCGCATGTTATTTTCCAACACCAAATTTGATATATACCCTAATCCTTAAAGCCCAGGCTTTAAACCTGGCACCGTTTCTCAAAGCCCAGGCTTTAAACCTGGCACCGTTCCTCAAAGCCCAGGCTTTAAACCTGGCACTGTTCGTCAAAACCCAGGCTTTAAACCTGGCATTGTATCTCAAAAGCCCAGGCTTTAAATCTGGCACTGAGACCATTCAATTACCTTATTTTCAAACATAAACTTTCAAAAATACAAATCAAAACAACCAACAATCTTATCATCAAATAACTACGTAACCCTGATTCTCCATCCCTGATGGAGATACGTAGGAGCAAGGTCAAACCTTGTCGAGCTCCCTAAAACCAAAAAAAATATTTCGTTTGTTTTATCTTAATCTCTTTCTTGGGAAAATAAATATTTCGAAAAATCACACTCAGATTACTTATTTAATTTAAGGTACCGCCCTAGGGCGGGCGTTGTGGGGTGCTGGTATCTTCCCCACACGTAACCGACTCCCGGACTCCAAATCCGGTTTTGTGAACTTGTCTTATCTTATTTTTGGTTTTCCATAGTTTTTCTAATAAACTATGGTGGCGACTCCTCTGTTTTGAAAATTAAAAATAAAATTATTTTTGTTCCCCGTCGTGACCCCGGTTGCGACAGGCCTATGCTTAACAGAGATCCCCAAGCTTCACTGATGATCTAAGTCACATAGACTAAGATATCAGGTGGTGAGAGGCTGTGACGGAGTTCATACATACCGGGACAGCTGGTGAGACTCGATATTGGATGTATGAACTTACTCTGATCCTTTCTCTTCGAATCTTATTCTAAGTTTTGGGTATTGGATTAGTCCTTTCTCTTAGATTCGCTGCTAATCTAAGTCTTGGGTATTGGATTAGTCCTTTCTCTTAGATTTGCTGAATCTAAGTATTGGGTATTGAATTAGATATTAGTCTCTGGTAGGGGCATACTTAATGAGTCTTCCGGAAGACGATAGGTCTATGTGTGACCTATATGTATTGACGTGGTCCATGTGAGACCTTTACGTATGATGTTTGACTTGAGCACTTGAAATGAAAAGGGAAAACTTGTATTGAAACTTGATATACTAGGCTTTAAGAGAATTCTTATGACTGATATACTTTGTTCTTCTTGCATGTATTTAGTATGTTATAAACTTTTAATTTCACTAGCTTACCCTTGTTTTTTATGTTGTTGTATGAACTGCGATGACTGTACTATGTACACGAGCAGGTACAGATGCAGGTTTTGGAGCACCTTAGAGATGATATTCCCTTAAAGTGACTTTTCTTTTGTCTTGTATATACTTGTATATATGTTATGATGTAGTTAAAGACTTTATGACCTTGAGATTGTCTTCCTTTTTTGTTATGTAGATAGTTGTACATAAGTCTGATGTATCTGAACAACTTTCTGTAGTACTTTGAACCTTAAATGCATGTTAATACTTTGTAGCAGACAAAAGTTAGTTTAGTTGAGAATCAGTTTTAGATAGTCTCGCTCAAGCAGAAGAATCTCGCTCAAGCGACTTTTGCAGAAAAGTTCACTCTGCAAGTCTCGCCTGAGTGAGATGCAACTTGGATGAGCGAGTTCTTCATAAATAAAATAAGATGCTCTCTGGACTGTTTTTGCCCAAGCGAGAAATTATTTGCTCACGCGAGAAATTATTCGCCCAGGTGAGAAGGTATTCTCACCCAAGTGACATTAGTTTCACTCAGGTGAAAATCAGGAGTGCTCTCTGGACTACTTTCGCTCAAGCGACAAATTCCTCACTCGGACAAGGTAGATTTTCGCTCGGACGAAATGATTCTCGCTCAGGCTAAAAAATAAAATAAAATTTCGTTCTTTTTTTCTTTCCTTATTTTATTTATCTTTCATGTATTAAATATTATATGATTTGAAATTATACTTTGTTTATATATAAGAGTGGAATTACAAATATTATAGAATTTTTGGGTTGTTATATGTAGTCTGATGCAAACGTAATTAATTATTTTCAAAAAAGGAATACTATATTGAGTATGAGAATATAACTAATTATTTTTAAAAAATAAATGCTATATTAAGATGTAAAATAATAAGAGTAAATAAAATAGACTATTAATAACATATGTTTGAATACACATTTTTATTAATTATTCAATCAACTCCAAAATACATTTAATTAAATAATAAATTGTCTCTCATGTAATAAAAATAATGATGGTAACATCTAGTAGAATGTGTTTCAATAACCATGATATAACAATTTTATATTATAATATAGTTAATAAATTTTAATAAAATGCCTTCACGGGTCAAAGGTTAAATACAAATGAAAAGACAATTTTATCTTTCAAATGACCGTGCTTTTTCGTATGAGTATATATAAATGTGGTTGATTAATAAAAAAAAATATTAGAAATAATAATGTCACTGTTTATATCTAACAATTCACTGTAAATCTAGTGATGATGATCAACATCAATCAAACCTTCTCATCGGGTTTTGGAGCCAACTTTTTTGTTGATAAAAAATTCATTTGTTCATTTCAATGGAAAAATAGTTCTTTATTACATTTTTATGCATACTACGAAAAAAGAGATACGTTAATATGTAGTTTCTGCAGTTGGTACTATCGTAAAAATGGACCATGTAGGCATCGATTTGAACCAATAGAAAAACCAGGATCTGACGTCTTTACCCAATGTTATAATTGGATGAAAGACTAGAACAACCACCTAAGGTCCTCCAAATAATTAGAATTGATGTAGTGAGTATTTAATATCTCAAATAAATAAAGGATAATTTTGTTTTATTTGCATAAACTTGAACTTTTATCAAATAATAGTATTGTTATATATTTATCTTGAATGCAAACATTATTTACATTTTATTCTATGTTTTTATATGTGACGATAATTGATTTAATAAAATAAAACTAATAAACGACAAATTGATTTTTTTTAATATTAGGATGTCTAATTGGTAGTTCAGACAAAAATTAATAAAAATAGTTTGAAAAATATATAACAAAAATTAACTTCCTCACTAAAACAAAAATTTGTTTTAGTATTAATATAAGAAAAATAAATAATATATGACTCAAAAGAAATTAAATGAAATAATAAATAAAATAGATAATTATAAATCAAATAACACAAATAAATAAAGTAAATCAATACATAAATAAAGATAAATTAAATAATAAAATGTATGTGATTAAAAACACTAAACAAAAAATTAATAAATTAATGAATATCAAATGTGGAGATTAGTCATATATTTTATCAAATTAGCGTATTATTATATAGTTATTTTAAATATAAATAACTCACTAATGCTTTTTTTCTAGCCTTCCTTTTATAAAAGATTCCAGTTGTTTGTTACAAAGTGGTTGTTATTTTACACTTCACGCTTCAGTGGCGTTGACGCCTTCGTACAAAAACTTCTTTTCTATTTAAGTGAGTTTTAGCTCAAGCTCCTCCTTTAGCGTAAGCAAGAAGTCACTTAAAATCTATTTTTCTGCTTCTTTCCTTAATTCCTTAATTCTAGAGTTCCTTATTCTCTCTTTCTTCGAATTTCACCTAAATCTCAACTGCATTCTCTTTCCATAACCAAAAACGCATTAAACAGAAAAATAACAATAAAATCCTTAACTTAAACAAAATCCTTAAAAATCTTATAACAGAGTAAATGCTAAAAATCCTAACAGCTCTATACTTAATGAACCAATTATTAACAGTTATTAGTGTATTAAACAGAAAAATAACAATAAAATCCTTAACTTAAACAAAATCCTTAAAAATCCTATAACAGAGTAAATGCTAAAAATCCTAACAGCTCTATACTTAATGAACCAATTATTAACAGTTATTAGTGTGTCTGTGAATCTGAATATTGAGGTGACGAATGCTTTGAACGGACATTTTGACCTAATAGTTTATTGCCATAATATTGGAAAAGTATTGACTCTCCATTCCAATACTTCTTATGAATGGCATTATTATGGGGATGTTCGATCTACCAAACCGCCATTTCTATTCTACTTTCAATGGAGTAAGCTTCAAATTCATTCTTATAATTTGTTTACTCCATTATGGGATTATGATTGTAAAGAACAATGCCATTGGTTCATAACAGAAATTGGACCATGTAAGTATACTCTACCAAACTCGTTTGCTTTAAATGGCTTTAAAATGAATATGCTACACGTATCGTATGGTGAAGATTTGAGATAATTATGAATTGTTAATTTATATACGTTCTCAAAGTTTAGGGCTCCCGCAACAGGACAACTGAGCTTGTATTTATAAATATTATATTGAACTTGAAAACTTTTAGGTCATTTTAAAATTTTGTAACAGAAATTAGTTATATAATATTGATTATAATTTATATTTACTTGTAATATTTTCTCTTCAGACGAAACTATCTCATGTCATGCTCTAAAATGGTTATTCCAAGTCCCAACGTAATACTAAAGTCCGACCCGGTCCGCTGGTCTTTCCTCAATGTTGATCATATGGTATAATATGGATTCCGAAGTTTACACTTACCTGTCTCAATTTTTTCTTTTAATTTGTTTAGAATGTGGTTTATATATGTATTCGACACACAGTATACCTTTTAATATTTTGTTGATGAGAACTTCTTTCTCCACCTCTACATTATCTTTCACCTCATAGTATACATAAAAAATTAAATTTACTCCTAAAATGAAATTTAAAACTTAAAACTACTTTTCAACCCTTCCACCTTAATCAAAATCAGCACCTTTTCCATTTACAAATTCACATTTTTATTTATTGTTTGTTGTTACACTACAAATTAAATTTTTCTACATAGTTGACATGATATGGTTGGTGAGTGACGATAGACGACTGCCACCTTCGACCGTCATATCATAAATACACATGCAATGAACGTATCCACTACATTAATGCGAAAGGTTTCAAGATCACTAGCAGTAAAATTGTCAGGATTAGTGATGTATGGAGATTTGACAGGTTTGATTTGAAGATTTTGATAAGGAGATACTCTGAGTATATAAAGTCTATCTTGCATCTCAGCTGATCCAATAACTTTCAAGGAATTTTTGTCCTTAATGTGACAACCATTAGAATAAAAAATAATCACACAAGACAAATTATCAATTAACTTTGTCCTTAATGTGACAACCATTAGAATAAAAAATAATCACACAAGACAAATTATAACTTTGCTACTAAAAAAGATTAAAAGTGAAGTTAAGAATATACAAAACATTATCTAGGACATGATCTTGATTGATAAAAACATTTCCAGAATAATTTGCAATGACTTGATTTCCATTTGGTAATTTGACAGAGATATGATTAATTTGATGATATGAAGTAAAATGAGTCAAGGATGAACAAATATGATCAGTAGCACCACTACCAAGAATCCAAGAACTAAAAGAAGAGAAAAATTTATTACTAGTGTGTTGTTGTGTAAGAAGGAATGATAGAGATTTGATTAGAGGCATTGTCACTGGATTTAGACTGTTGTAGAAAGGCCAACAATGTTTGATATTACTCAGGAGTAAAACCAATTTGATGAGAATGTATTTCTGACCTTGAACCTTCATGATTCTGCTAGTTACTATTACAGTCTACTTTCTGATTTTTAAACTTGAACTGAGGTGGAAAACCATGTTTTCTATAACATGTATTAATCACACATCTTGTCCTCCCACAATGATGACAGACTTTGGAAGTATACCGTCTTTCATAACTTCTTATGCTAGTATCAATATTTTTCTTTGACTGATTATAAAAAACTTATCTCTCTTGTTGTGTACCGAGAGAACAAATTATATGTTGGTGAGAACTGACATGATAAGGTGAACTAAAATATTTTGAGGGATCAACAATTTCGACCATGATAAATGTAGCAAACAGAACTCCAAATTAGAGCTCTGATAAAATATTATTAGTAGAGTAATGAATAATAATTTAAAAACAGTTATAATTTAATAAAATTAAATATGAATATTTTAAATGAAAATAAATAATACAACAGTAATTATTTTATTTTTATTATTATAAAATAATAATATTTAAATTTATATTAAAATTGTCTTAACAAATTTTAATTTTATATTAAAGAAATAATTTATCTCAGTCAATAAATTAATATTTTATTTTAAAGATTACATAATTTAATATTTTTTTAACATATATAACTAAATTTAAAATACAAAAATTAAATATAATTAACTGACAACTCATCAACCCACTTTTCAAATCAAGATTTTCAACGAAATTTTCTACGGTCACCCAACCTGACTCGCCTCAACTGTAAGTCAAACTAAAACAGTCTGATTGACTTTTTTTTTAATTCTATTTAAAATTCAGAATAATTAAAATAAATATTTTCTATCTTAAAGTTTTGAAAATAATGAAGTTGTCAATATTATATTCACTCGTACTAATATTATTTGCATTATTTGATGAAGTTATAGTTTTGGCTAAAAAAATTATATCAACTTATTTGCATGGTAATAATACAAAATATTAATAAATTAAAAGAAATATTAGTTTGAGAAACATAAAACAAAAATTAAAATTTATTACATTTAAAACTAAAAATATTTTTTTAATTTTGAAAACATAAAAGAGTTATATATTTATACGATAACTTACTTTAACATTTCCTACAAAGACTTAATATAAATCTACCTCTATTTTAGTTTACATCAACTTAATTTCCTTATAGATGCAACGTAATCATCTCTCATGTAATAAAAATAATAATGGTAAGATGCTAGTAGATTGTGCTTCAATAATGATGATATAATAATTTTATATTATAATATACTTAGTAAATTTTAATAAAATGGATTGATGGATCAAAGGTCAAATACAAAATGAAAAGACAGTATTTTCTTTCATACATTTGACCAGTACTTTTTTGCATGAGTATATATACAAGTGGTTGATTAGTAAAAAAAAAGTATTAGAAACAACAATGTTTCTGTTAGTGAAGAGTGTTTTCTTGTTATGCATGCTTAGGACGCTGGTGTGCGCAGGCTTCAACAATCATGTTGACAGTAAATAAATAAAATAATAGAAAAAAATAAATAATGTGTAACTCAACGTAAATTAAATAACAAGAGTAAATAAAATAAACTATTAATAACATATGTTTGAATACACATTTTTATTAATTATTCAATCAACTTCATTTAAATGTCCTTAGACACATTCAAATGACATTTAATTAAATAATAAATTGTATTTAATAAATTATTATTATGTATTTAAGTTTTTTCCATCGTCTCCTTCAATTCTAGTAATAACGTGTCTTAAAATGTTGAATTGTTTAAAATATTGTTTAAAAAATTATACCAAATGGTAAATAACACTTTGAATTCTTAAATATAAAAATTTGTTTATCTTTAAATGTATTATTATATTTGATCAATATACTCTATTTAAACATTATTATAATTTAATAAATAATAAATTTTAATTTATTAGTATTTAAATTAAGTTAGATGTATATATATAAATAATAGCTTTATATTATAATATAGTTAATAAATTTTAATAAAATGCCTTGACGGGTCATAGGTTAAATATAAAATAAAAAGACAATTTTCTCTTTCAAATGACCTGTGCTTTTACGCATGAGTATATATAGACCTAGTTGACTAGTAAAAAAATGTGTGAGAAACAATAATGTTTTTGTTTGTAAAAATGGTTGCGTTGTTGTGCTTGTTCACGACTCTAGTGGCCGCATACCATGTTGACGTGACTATTATAAATAGTTTAGAAGGAAAAGAAGATTTAACTATTCATTGTAGATCTAGCGATGACGATCTTGGAAAGCATCTTCTTCGTGCCAATCAAACTTTCACGTGGGGTTTTGGGGCCAACTTTTTTGGTGGTACAAAATTCATTTGTTCGTTTCAATGGAACAATAATCCTTTATTGTATTTTTATGGATACTTCCAAAAGAGGGATTCGTATTTTAAAGACTGCCGTTGGTACATTCGGAAAGATGGACCTTGCAGGCGTCGAACCCCCGTCTTTGACAGATGTTTTAGTTGGATTAAAAAGTAGAACAACCACCACTTAAGGTCGTTCCAATATGTTATAATTGGAATTGATGTAGAGGTATTTAATATCTCAAAATAAATAAAGGACAATTTTGTTTTATTTGCATAAACATTTTGAACTTTTATCAAATTATAGTACTGTTATATATTTATCTCGAATGCAAACATTATTTATATTTTATTTTATATTTTTATATGTCACGAGAATTGATTTAATAAAATAAAACTAATAAACGACAAATTGATTTTTTTTAAAATATTAGGATGTCTAATTAGTAGTTCAGACCAAAATTAATAAAAATAGTTTAAAAAATATATCAAAAATTAACATCCTCACTGTAAGAAAAAATTGTTTTAGTATTAGTATAAGAAAAATAAATAATATATGACTCAAAAGAAATTAAATGAAATAATAAATAAAATAGATTATTGTAAATCAAATAACATAAATAAATAAAGTAAATCTATACATAAATAGAGATAAATTAAATAATAAAATGTATGTGATTAAAAACACTAAACAAAAAATTAATAAATTAATGAATATTAAGTGTGGAGATCATTCATATATTTTATCAAATTAGCGTATTATTATATATTTATTTTAAATGTAAATAATTCACTAATTCACTTATCTCTTTTATGTATTTGACTCTTTTATTAGATTTTCTATAATATTATTTTAATTTGAGTTTTTGATTGGTCTCTTTCAATTCTAAATTTGTTTTATCATTTTATAATATACATTTATACGTGTTTCTTTATTTAGAGACTTGAAGATGTAAATTGAGGATTCAAAGATTATGTTTACTTTTGCTCCTAGTGCATCAATAACATGTATAAATAACATCAGATTGGTGAATTGATCTCAAGTTTTTTATTTTTTATTATTATTAAATTAATTTTAAAATAATTTATGTAGATTCAAAAAAGAATATTAGAAATTTAGAATTTATAAATTAAATTTAAAGACTTACAATATCAAAAGATAGTAGGATATTTGAGACAAGATACTGCAATCAAGTTCATTGTTTTGACAATTAGGTTTATATTTTTAACTTAGTCTCATTTTATATACTTATAAGTTAGATTCAATGTTAATTATATATTATAGTTTTTAATTTTATATAAAAATATACAAATATGTCAACTACAAAATATGAATCAGGTTATCTAAAACTTCAAAAATAAAAAAAAGTTGAACTTCAAATAAATTTTAAATAAAAATAATTTTAACTATTTTATTAATTAAAAAAAGATCTTATTTTTCAATTTGGTATAGGTCGCTAAGGTCTTGAGTCACTACTGTGTATATATACATATATATTCTTCACAAAAAAGAGAAGGGAATAACAAAAGGTATACAACAATGTCTTCATTTGGTAGAAGAGTTTCCATACCATGGGTGTTTATGGTTTTTCTTTTGTCCTCAACAGAAAATGGTATGTGAATCTAAATGTTGAGGTGACAAATGGTTTGACCTAATAGTTTATTGCAACAATATTGATCCTACACAGCACCTTCTCCGTCCCAATACTTCTCATGAATGTTTGTTCCATTTTGGGATTATGATTGTAAGGAACACTGCCATTGGTTTATAAGAGAAATTGGGCCATGTAAGTATTACTCTACCAAACTCGTTTGCTTAAATGGCTTTAAAATCAATATGCTACATGTATGGTGATAAAGATTTGAGAATTATCAATTATTAATTTATATGGATTCCGAAGTTTACAATTACCGGTCTCAATTTTTTTTTTAATTTGTTTAGAGTGTGGTTTATGTATGTATGGATACACAGTGTACCTTTTAATATTTTGTTGGTATATGTTAAGTGTTACAAACGAAATAATTTCGTCACAAACTTGACAACAACTTACTTACAATTTGAAGTTAATTTATTGATAGATAATTTGATGATAATTTTTTTTAATAAATTTATTGATAATTATTGACAGATTAAATTCGTTGATAAATTAACTGTAAAATTTTTCATCAATAATAATATTTTATGAATAAATAAAATTTTGTCAATAATTTTTTATCCATATTTTATATTTTCTTTTGTAGTGTTTGGGTTTTTTATTTTATTTTAGGAGCACTAAACTAGTTTATAGCAATAGTTTAATAAAGAAACAAAACTTGAGTTTTGATAAAACTTGTTTAGTTTTTTTTTTTCGTTTATGATTTGTAGCGTAATTTTATTAAATATTCTTAAATGTCATTTAGAAGTAGTTCCACAATATATAACACAACCTACATATACCAAGGTCAACTAACTCTCTAAAATTGATTACAAACATGATTGATAAAAGACTACTGTTATTTCTGTGCATAAAACATGGCTCAAACATGTAATATCAAAAACTACATTTCTCTTTATATACTATCTGTGTATATCTGCATTTTATTGATTGTATTTCAGTATATCAGTTAGCCTTCACAACTTTCTACCTTCATTATGGTTCAGGTCTGATGTTGTTAATGACATAGACTTTTATATCCATACTGTCCATATACTTTTTATTATCATTTAACATACAGGACCATACACACTGCCTTTTCAATGTTTCATTTAATCCGTCATTTATTGTTATCATTGACTACACTTATAATTTGATTTCAACCTACGGATATATTTTAAAAATAAGAGATCTGTTTCAGCAATGTCCAAATGTCGTTGCTAAAGTTCTTTCTAATTGGTGGATGAGAATATCTATATATACTCTTCCAACATTAGCTTCTTTTGAATATGTATGGTGATTTGGTAAAGATACTTCAAACAGCACAATGCTACATTTGGTGTTACCAAACATAAAGTAATCTGAAATGAATGTATCTAATGAAAAGAATAAAACTCTAAGCAGGCTAAGTCAAATGTCTCTTTAAAGAATAAAGATGTCAGGTTTAGCTAATTTGATGTAAAAACTAAGTTATTTAAAGTTGAGTTCAAAACTATTTTGATTAGTATGGACTAAAAAGATAATGTGCGCAAATTAAAATACTAAACAGGTAATAATATATATTTCCATATTTAATTACAACATAGTTATTTTTTTTATTGATTTGTTAGAAAAAGATAACAAATACTGCTCATATATATAGGAATAAAACATACTCTGATTACGTTATTGATTTTGTTAGTAATAAATATAACAAAGGAAAAAAAATATTATTATTTATTGATTTCCTGAGTTTGATAAATATATATATATATATATATATATATATATATATATATATATGTATATAATTTTAATATAAAATAGAATTTTTTTAGGACCTCTATTTTATTTTATTATCATATTACTAAAAAATTTGAAAAGGATGGTGTTTTTGCTGTTTCAGAGGTTTATTTTAATACAAACATTTATGTTATTCAATTATGATGGTTTACTGAATTTTTTGTCATTAATTTTTTCTTTTTGTAACAGTTTTTCTTTTCTTTATATATTTCTTACCAAGCTCATTTCTCTTATTCATGAATATTCTTAATCAAGGATTGAGAAAAGGTGCAACAATGGGTATGTTTTGTAAGAGTGTATCATTCCTATGGGTGGTGATCCTTATAGTGTCATCTCAAACAATTCTAGGGTTTTGGGACAGGTGATTATTCAGGTGACAAATAGTTTGGACAATGGAAGTTTGGACTTAACCGTTACTTGTCCTAACATTGAACCTAAAAGCTACCTTCTCCACCCTGGTGGTTACCATCAATGGTTTCCTGGTGCTACTACTCAATCACCATTCCTCTGTTCCTTTCAATGGAAAGGAGCATCTCACATGTTTAACATCTATGATCCTACTACTAGGGACAAGGACTGCGAAGAGTGTCATTGGTATGTCAAAGAAACTGGACCGTGTAGGCTTTGTAACCTTCCCAACACACCTAGGATTTGCTCTAAGTGGAATTGAATTATGTTTTATCTTAATTTGTGCTACTTGTTCTAGAATCTAGGATTCACATTTTAAAGGTTTGTTCCCAGATATTTCTCTATTCTATCATCTAAATAAAAGAGTAATATTTATGTCTATGAAATTTCAATTCAAAAGCTTTATTTATGGCATTGAATTGCTCTTGATTTCAATAGAAGATTATGGGGAGAAGAAGAATGAAAGATAATCAACACTTTTTCCTGACCGGGATTAATTGTGCGTCTTCTTGTGAATCACCCGTTTTTCTTCTTCTTTATTTTTTCATCTTTTAAAGCTTAATTAATTATATATAATGGATTATTATTTATTTATTTATGTTAATATTTGATCTTTGTTAATAAATTTCTTAATTACGTGACAATTTCAAACATATTTATTGATTTTTAAAAAAAAAAATATATATATATATATATATATATATATATATATATATATATAT
>Ga0209489_101116_pt1 | contig 54566 bp, 31 predicted proteins | sample SiratrowhiteBW_FD_187527 | JGI IMG/M metagenome (GOLD analysis project Ga0209489, IMG submission 187527) | Root nodule microbial communities of legume samples collected from California, USA - Siratro white BW (SPAdes) (version 2) | ecosystem: Host-associated > Plants > Roots > Nodule | place... | reverse complement strand
ACTACTACAATCATTAACTTCTCTATTCAAGACTTAAATTTGTAAATCAAACAAGCACTAAGGTTAGCCTCCCTTACCTTAATCGTAGTGAAAGTTCTCTCTAACACTCCCAAAAGCTTAAGATCCTTAGGAACTCGAATCTGCACCAAAGGACCTCTGATCAACGATCAGACTAACACACTAGGAAACTTAGCTCACAGAGGCACCTATTGATGGCTCAGATGCCACATGCGAGCTCAGTAAGCAGAGGAAAAATAAAAACCTAAATCTGCTCTACGGAAAAGGGGCAGAAAATGAACTTACTCTAACGGAGGTTCTGATTGGATAGACTTGCTCTATTCTCCGCCACGAGTCTAACGGTGGGCTCTGCTAGAGAAACTAATGAGGTATGAAAGCAGAGACTTAGAGAGAAGTCAGAGAAAAAGAGGTTAGGGATTTTAGAAAGATGATGACTTGAGTTGAAATGAAACTTGACTACTTACTTTTTCTATAAATACGCGTTTTTAGTTTAATAATATAATAATCAAGTGCTCATTCCAGTTCTACCATTTCACTCAAATGGCAAATTTTCTAGGTTGTTACAAATATCAAATTGTTACTTAAATAATGAACAATTATTGTTTACATTGAATACTTTTGCTAGAACTATATTGTTCATCACCCAATTGATAGTTGTAGTTTAAGGAGAAGATTCCAAATCAAATCTCTCTCTTTTTAAATTCTTATTGTTCAAGCAAGACAGAAGTTATGAAAATTAGTAAGTTACCACTCTTAAACAATGTAGTAATACTTAAATGAGAGAAAGTTAATATTAATTATTATTTTCTGAAATTTATCAGTTCAGTAACAAAATGACAAATGAACAAACCAGAGAGATTAAGTTTCTCTTCTATTTTCTGTTTTCAATTATACTTTGGCTAAAAATATTATAACTACTTTTTAAGTTATATTTTTCAAAAAAAATTAAAAATTACATTTATACCATATTTGAAAATTTCAAGATAATAATATATTTTAAAATTGTCAATTTTGTTTTATATTTTTAAATATAAATTTTGAATAATTTAAAATAAAAATTGATGAAAAAAATCTGCACGTTGTAAGAGCCTTTTTGGTCGGACCAAAGAAGGTTTATTTTTTTTGATATAGTTAGAAATCTAATTTCTATTATTACTCTCAAGGTTTCAATTTAGACCTTTTTAATACGAATATATATTGTCTACTGCCAATTGAGGAAGAAAGAAACAAATGTACATAAAATTATTAATTTATCTAATTGAAGGAAATTCACTAACCGTTTTATAACTTTATATCTTTTAATCTTTTAAAAGATAACAAGACTAATTAAGGGTGATAAAATAGATTAGCTCGCTTGATTTTGAACTGTTAAATGATTGCATAAAAGAATGTAAAATAGGAAACAGCTCTTCTTGGTATTTTTTACTTCATTTACTATATATTTACTTTTTATAAGTTGTGCAAAACAAATATAAAGATGGACCAAAATTAAAGATAATTGTTCACAGCACTCATTTACTGTATATTTATTTCTCAAGTTTGAATAACAAATTTTTAAATTGATTATCTTATACACAATTTTAGAAATTTTGTTCATATAACATAATAGCTATCCATACGCATTTTTCAAGTGAAACAAGACAAAAGAAATTAAAGGAAGATAAAATAAAAGAAAGATTTATTTTTCTAATTTAATTATGGATAAATGTAATCATATTAGTTTTTTGGTTCACTCTTCTCAATTTTATTTATTATTTATCTCAATTTTATTTATTATTTATGTCAATTATTTATCTCAATTTTATTTATTATCACTATGTGAGTCTTTGTTTGTATTAGATCAAGAACTCGTTATTTTACATTTTGTATGCAAATAAATAGTTTTATTTATTTTTATACATTTTTTGGGTTTCTATTCTTGCTATAACACTAGAAGAAAATCTAAAAATAATTTAGATGTAAACGACATTCCATTTCTCTAAACTTGTAGACGCAAAAATAAACTAGACATTTCATTTCTCTAAACTTGTAGATGCAAAAATAAACTATAATAAACATAATAAAATATAATTAATCATCTTATTATTGTAAAAATGTTTGAGATAAGAAAATATATTGAGAAGATCTTTATTAATATTTAAAAAGTAAATTTTCTATTATTTAATTAGTAAATTTTTTATTATTTAATTTAAAATCAAAAGTATTAGATTAATATATCTTATCTTTTATATATTACTCGATCTTTATAAAACTTCACATTCACACTTAACTACTTAACTAGCTAGCGGAGCCAAGACCATTTTATATAGGCTTCTACTACTTGGACCTTTGAGCCCATATCAACTTGCCTCAATAAGTTCAATGTCAAGTTGATGAGATATCTATAACAATATATCATAAAGCAATTAAATAACATCGTTTCTAACCTAAAGCTTTAATACACTATTTATTCATCTTTCTCAATTTTTATATGGATTAACTGGTCATTTACTTTATATGGTCATTTACTTTATATGAATTAACTGGTCATTTACAAAACTTCATATCTAAAAATGATATAGATCAATAGTTATAATATTTTATTACAGTTAGTTATATAACTTTGAAAACAGTTTATTTTAATACCAACTGACTCTAATCTTTCTCTTCAAACATGGCGAATTTTTATTAAAGTGATAGTATTATACACTAATCTCTCTTCAAACATGTCAATTTTAAGAGGATCAAAATATTTATAAGTAAGCTCTTACACTTTTAAATTTCTTTTCTCATATTTCGTCTGAATTTTTCTTAAATTATAATTAACATTTTTCTTATCAAGAAATATAAGTATACTGTTTTTAAAAAAATATATGCATAAAGCAAAATAGGAAAAGAAAAACTAAAATGTAATTACCATATTTCTAAAACTTAAAAAATACATGTAGGAAACAGTGTTAAGATCCATATATTGGTATGCCAACAAATCCTTTTAATATCAAGTTAAATAACTAATAATGAGACTACATTAGTTGATGATAGTGCTATTTTGTTAATTTCACATAACCAATTCCTACGATTTAACCCTATGAAATTAGACTTTGCACAACCAATCCAATACCACCAAAACCAGTAAATAAAGAACACAGTAAAACAACAACAAAATTCAGAATAATTTTAATATACATTCTGCTACTTGTTCAGTTTTTATACACAAAAGTAAGCAGTATTTCCTTCTCCCTCGTACATAACAAGAAAGCTTCTGTCATGTTAGTGATCAAGATACTACAGTTGATCACAAACGACTTTAAACAGCCTACTCCTCAGCTCCACCTATGAAGTTAAAATGTGAATAAAAAAAAAAAAACATGTAAATGGAAAGAATAAACAAATGTTGTCAGCTAAATTCTCCATGTTAAAAACTTCTACAGAGAATCAGCATATTTAAAAGAACATAAAGAGATCAAATTTCTTGTATATTAGTTGTATAATTGTATGCGTCTGATGCACCTATATATTGCTAAAAGGGGACAACAACCCTGGAGACAGATTACTTGAGATGCTTGAACCAGTTGAAAATGAGAGGTAGACTCAGACAAAAACAACATCCCCATTATAGACTTCTGCACACAGCTTTCTCTGGTCATCATTCCTTGCTTGCTTGCATTTCCTTCGAATCATGGTTCAGAACATCGTCCAAATTAAGAAACTGCGGTTCTTCCCCTCCATTATAGTCATTTGGCACAACTGTTTTCATGAAATCTAATCCATAATCAAAACCAGATGGTGTTGGTTCCATATGGGGCAAACTTCCCAACAACTTGGCATCTGGATTTTGCAACTCATAAAAAAAGCTTGAAGAGTTATCCTCAACCTGAGGATTACTATCTCCAGGAAATCCCATTTGTCCAAAATCCAAGCCTTGCATCAACCCAGAGTCATCAACTGGGTTATTATCTATAAGCCCCAGAAGTTCATCCACTTGAAATAACTCATCATTGGAAAAGCTCTTCGAGTAATCATCCTTAAAATCGAAAGCATCAATCCATGAAAAGTCCATCTGATCTTCATTTACATCATCTGCCTGCCCAGTATGATGTACTCCTTCTCCAGCCCCCGGGTCTGGGCGATCCACAGCCTCATCCTTCGGCTCTAGCTTCATTCTGCTAGTTGGTGAGGCATGTTCATAAGCCTTGTGACAATCATTATGGTTGACCTTATCAAGGGCAGGTAGAGTATTCTCCTTAGCATCTTCAGCTGCACAAACCTCTGATCGATTGGATGTAGTAGTAGTAGTAGTGTCCGATGCTGCCGAAGAACATGAAGATGAAGCAGCAGCCAAGAAAGAGTCCTTAAACGATTCCTTGACAGATGCATAATCTGAGATGTTGGGGAAATTGAGGCGTGCACATGGACCATACATGGCTCTAGCAGCTTCATCATAGGCAAGAGCAGCTTCTTGGGCAGTAGAAAAGGTTCCTAACCAAAGCCTACTCCCTCTATTCGGCTCCCTAATCTCACCCACCCATTTCCCCCAAGTTCTCTGCCTAACTCCTCTGTAGTTACACTCATAGTTCTGGGGTCCTCCTTTCCCTTTCATGCACCCTTTCTTTGAACCTTTAGCTGGCGCCTTACGAGTTGATCTGCCATCACCTTTGCCAGAATAAAGATGCTCATTGTATTCCTTCCACTTTGCAATAGTCTCAGCCACAGATCTAGAACCATCCCCTCTGCTCCTACTTTTCCTCTTTCTAGAAGAATCCAAAGGCCGCAGAGAAACTTGATCATAAGCACCCATGTCCACAGTCCAAAACTTCACTACTAAGTCCTCAGCAAAACTCAATAACTGAATTCACAATCTGTAGTTTCCAAAAAAAAATAAAAATTCAGTAACCAGGAATTCCAAAGCACAAAACAGAACACAAAGGTGGAAAATCACTAACAGGATTTCCAAACACGCTCTTATTAACTACAATAACTATAATAAACTCAACCAAGAAACGAATTTTCGTAACCTCCAAGTAATAGATAAAGCTAAACCCAAAATATAAAAACATAAAAAACTCGGCCAGAAAGTTTTTTCCTTTTTTAAAAAAACCCACAAAATTATGACGCAGACAGATAAATAACCACAAAAGAAACCCAAAATCAACAATGAAAAAACAAAATCGCACACAAGAATTTGCAGAGAAGAAATTAAAAAGCATGCATTAAAACAGAAAGCTATTACGACATGAGAAAGAATCCAATGCTACTAACCTAGTTTAGACAACGCGGTGTTTTTAATTTTAGGTTTTGCCCTTTTTTCTGGGTAGTGTGTGTGTGAGTGTTTTGGTCTGGAGTGAAGAGAGGTTTTTTGTGTAATAAGGTTTGTGTTGGTTTGATATGGTTATAGCGGATTCAGCAAATCTCTGGGCAGCACCCTGTAATGTTTATTTATAGCCTTCTCTAGATTTTTCTGATATTTTTAAATTGCACCCTCCAAAGTGGTGACGTGGCGCTTTCTTAGTCGCGTTATCATGCTTCGGACTCCCGAACCAGCTGGCACGTGGCGCTCGAACCTTCCCGAGCCACCAAAACCAGCCCTCGCTTCCTTTCTTCTCAAGTACCTGCTCTTTTCCATTTCCTTCGTCTTTTCAATTATGTCCCCATCTTTTGGGTATATTCTCCGTTATGCCATTGCTATAGTATATCTCACTTAAATATCTTCTGTTGTTTTACTGAATAAAATATCCAGTGATGTTAATCTTTATTGTGATTATTATTATATACTTAAATTGCTGTTTCATCCCTGTTGCTGACGCCTGGAAAGCGGGCCTTACTGTAACGAAACTGGGCCCACGGCCCGATTGTACGAGATCTGCTTGTTTACACTAGTAGCTTTCTAGCTTCCACGTTTGTGAATCTTGTTCTTATTTCTTGTTACAATTTCCATGAATTAAACAACACCGTTTCATTGATCTTAGAAATAGGAAACAGAAAGGAATCTGTAGAATGGTCCAAAGCTGTAGATACTGAATCAGGAATTTTTTTTTTTTAATTCTGAAGCGATATGTATTAGCTTAATTTTGAAAACATTTTTACATAAAAAAATCTTAACATAATATTATAATTTGTATTTAAAAAGTTATGATTGAAAAATGAATATGTGTTATGCAAGTAAAGTGGTCAGATGGCATCTGGAGAATCGATTTCAGAATGAAAGAAAGATTGTTTATTTTTTTAATTAAGAAATGAGTATAAATAGATAATATTAAATTATGAAAAGAAGAAACTGAAGATTAAAAAAATAGTTTAATTTGAGATTTATAGTCCCAAAGTCCAATCCAAGTAGTGAGGATGAGGGTTTTGTAGAGTGAGACATGCACGTGGGACAGGTGGACAGTGTTATATGTGCCACTTCTACACTATGGAATGGTACACGTGGTTGATGATGATACCCACCACTATTCAAACGGCCAAACCTAACCATTTGATTTATGAATGGTGGTTCTAACTTATTTTTTATATTAAAAATAAATTATTTTATACATATAGTTTGTGAATGTATCAAATAATATCATGTTAATTTGAGATTTATAAATATATTCTACAAACATCTAATAATTTCAAGCGAAGAAGCACTTGGAAATTGAGGAATGAAGATATGTTTGGTGACGCAGAATGCGAGTGGTGTTTGATACGTGGTGTGAGGAAGCTTTGGCAACTTGCCTATATTAAATGATGAATTTGGCCCAAAATGGCATGTTGGAATCTTTAACATTTTCTTCTTATGCTAAAACAATATCACACACTACTTCTAGATCATTTTCACCCACTTGGTCGTTATCCAAAATATGATTATAATGTACTTTTCCGAAAAAATTAAATAAGTATACTGTCTTTCTCAATAGTCTATAGTTAATTATCAAAATTCGATATCTTTGTTTTTCCGTTTTCCTATCTCTTATGTTACCTAATATACATTGGAAATAAGTATAAGAAATGTAATAATTAATTTATTTAATTATGATTTTGTTTTTATAAAAGTAATATATTTTAATTTCATTGTTTATAACTATTTTACTGTTCTAAATTTTGAATGTGTAATTACCTTATTAGTAACCTAACATCTATGATAATTTTGATTTTGATATTCCCATTTTGAAAAAAAAAATATTTTTTAAAATTGAATATATATGTAGATTTTTTTTTTCTTGAATGCATGTTTAGAGACTAAAATCATGTTTTACTAAAAACTTAGTTATAGCAGTTTAGAAATATTATTTTTAGTTCTTATAAAATGACTAAAATTTATTTATTTTTATTCTTTTAAAATTTAAAATTAATATATTTTGTTTTTAAATTCGTTTTAAGGTAAATAAAATTTTTATTTTATGTATCTAATTATATTATGAAAAAAGTTAAATAATTATGTATAAATTAAAGAGTATAAATTGTGTGTAAACTTGGTTAAATTATACATGCAATCATATGTACGAGTTTGTATTAGTTTTTATGTTAAAAAACTATTCATCATATGAACTATTATCAATATAAATTAATATATACTTTGCATATTTTTTTGATAATCTTCATTCTCTCAAGTTTTATAAGCAAAACATATATGAAAGGAGAGAAAAAATTTCTTATATTTTGCCTATTGTAAAAAGATTTATTAATTTTTTTTTAATCTTGGAAAGATAAGGTATATAGACTTTGTTTTGTTACATTATAAATCATTTTTTCACTTCAATTCTGTAAACTTCTACTACAACTTTTGAAATGATCTTATTTCAATTCTCTTATTCATTGTTGCTTATTATTCTTGATCAAGGTGATTAAAGTCCACTTATAACAAAATAGAATTTTGTAGATGTGGTAGAAGATATTGCATGATTTAAGATGGTGAGTATTTTTTTTTTGTTTCATATATTTTTTTTAATATTGTTATGATTATTGCAAGTTAATTTTACTCTCTTAAATAAGTGAACATTGATTAGAGTACTTTGAAAATCCAAAAATTAGGATAATTATTTGACTAAAATGATTGAAAGATACTTTTACATTTCTTATAATAAAATATTAATTTTAATTATATTGATCATTTGTAACAATTTTATTCTTTACTAAATGTTTAGCATTTTCAGCAGCTTGTGAGGTTTTTTTTTTATGTTCTAATATGAGAGTGTTTTTTTTTTCTTTTGTTTGAGAGTTTTAATTTTAGGAGAAAATAAAAAGAAAAAGTATATATTTAAAATGTGTAATTATTCGTTGTAATATAGAAAGGTATGAAAATTCATTGTATCTTGGAGATATGAAAACATTTATTATAATCTGAAGAAGCAAAAATACTCATTATAACTAAATGTTAATTATTGAAACTTTGAACAGTTGACTTAAGAAGAATGAATATAATCTGAATTTAAGTGAATTAGGATATATATTGTTGTTTATTTATTATTGCTGTCTTGACTTGATTAGAGTATGTATAGATAATTATTATCACAATCTGATTAGGTGGTCAACTATAAATAATTTATCTTTATTTAGCAAAAAAGAATCTTAACTTGATATAATCTTTTTTTCCTTTTGAAGTCAGTTGTATCTATATGAAACACTTTTTTAAATATTTTATTTACTTTTAGAAAGATTAAGATCAACACTTTTTCTTTTAAATTATATCATCTTTTCACTTAAGTGTTATAAACGGTGATTTTATTTTATTTTTTTATTTTTTTTAGTTATAGTGAATATGAAGAACTTTTGATAGAATTTCACACATATTAATAGACATTCTTGTAAAGTTTAATATATGGATAATTTCTCATTTTTCTTATACTGCTCTTGTAAAAAATTTGAAATTAGTAGATTAAATTAATTAGAATAACTAAGTAACTAAACCTAAATTGAACCATTATAATCTTGTATATTTTTCATCTTATTTCATAATTTTTGTATTTGGTTATGCTTGCAAATTATCTTTATTGTTTTTAAATATAATGTTCTTTGTTGTTTTAAATATAATAAATATTAATTATAGTACTTAAAAACCCAAAAAATCTAAACAATTCTTTAGCTTAATTAATTCAAAGAAAGTTGTAATTTTACAAAGAAAGATTTTGTGAAAGTTAAATTCATTATTTTCTTAAGCTTATTTCATTTTTTCTAACAAATTAAAAGTTTACATTTAATATTTTATTAATATTCTAAAGTGAAATTGTTATCAGATTTATATTTTGAAAGCGAGTTTGAGCACCAGATTTCTCACAAAAATTATGACCCAAAAGTTAATTAGTCATTTTACTTTATTTTTGACCAAAAAAATTAATTTCATATCCATCTTTATTATACATAATATAACAAACTTAAGCAAATTATAGTCAAAACTAAATTATTATCTTAATCTATTTTGTCAAAATTTTCTTTATTATTTAATTTGGTAAAAAATAAATTATTTGGGTAGTAATTTTATTTCAATTTGTTTTATACAGACTTAATATATAAGTTATTAAAATAGTTAAAAAAAGTTATTTTGACCAAAAACTATGACTAAAATTAGTTTGTTTTAACTAAATTATATATTAAACTTTTTGTCACATTTTACATAAAATTGAATGACTAAGCTATTTGTTTTGTCACATTTTACTTAAAGAATGTATTGATTTTTTTCATTAAAATTAATATAAAAGGATTTTTTGTCTAAAAAAAATTACAAAAGTCTAAATTTTGGTTCATAATTTTGCCTGAAAAATCTCTTGATTAAATTTTCTTACTACTTTTAACAATTTTTTGCATTCTGTGTTATAAATATGAATATAATGAGATTGCACTTCAGAGCATGAACAAAATATTAAATACTAATATTTGATAATCTCAATCGAAACGCAAAAATCTAATTAGTGACCAAAATATTTACAAAATAATAAGGAACTATTTTCTCTTTCTTTTTAAGGTCTGCTTCAAGTATGAGCACGCAAGAATTATGACTAAAATTGTAAGGCAGGTCCAACAAATTTTTAAATATTATTGTTCTAAAATCACAATAATACGTTAGAAATCATGAGGCTTTAGAACATTCTTAGAGAATAAACTAAGAATGGAGAACACCGTCTACTTCCATTTATGCAGAAACTTACAAAGATTTAGATATAAAGAATCGTAATGTTAGATGAGAATTGCGTTTTAGAAGTTACATTACTTGTGCAAAGTGAACTCTTGTGATACTTTATAACTCGTCCAACGTTGTTGCAACCACATTGACCTTTCCCACAATGTAACACATGATAACACTTAACATTATATTTGGTCGTCTACCGTATACCACAAAGATCCATTTCATCAATTGTGATTATTCTATGCACTGTTGTTATTTCATAAAATTTCTGCTATGGAACACACGAAACTATTGAATGAGAAAAGTGAGGGATCAAAACTCATCTTTGTTGATAGATAACATAAACCACAATGAATGGGGCTTAGTATATAAGATGGCATGTTGTGTTGAAATCACATCACCATCTCTTTTAATCACGGTTATCTCTATATGAAAAAGAACAACAAAACAGAGCAAAAGAAGAAATACCCCCAATACAGGGCAACAACAATGAACTAGGAAAAATTACGAACTACAGATACAAATTCAATAATTCTTCTGCCTTTGATTATTCTAACACAGAGGTAGGTCCTCTGGAGGGGGCTCTATGGACTGCAACAACCCTACTCCATTATCCACCAAGAGCACAGTGGCCAAACCCCACCCGATGTGAACATCTAAGTGACAATGCATAATCCAAGCTCCTACAAATTTCACATCACCCAATTAAATTTCAAAATGTCGAATCTTTGACAGTTTTTAGACATTGCAAGATGGGATTAAACTACAAAACATTAATGGGCATGCACTTTAAGTAAATTATTGCATTAACAATCAATCATAGATTTATCTTATACATCATGGAATGAAAAAAATTTATACTTTCAGATCATGGAGTGTTCATTAAGTAATATCTACTATGACATGATTACATATCATGTAATAATTTTCATTTGGGCTAATGAATTTTACCTGGGTTGTCAGCAACAAATCGGATAACTGCCCATCCGTTCACCGGTACTGCAACGGTGTTCCTCATAGGTGGATCAACAAGGTTGAACTTGGAAGTGTCTTTCTTGGGGTCAAAATTTCCGAACCCTTCTGCGACTATGTAGAAATCATACCCGTGAAGGTGAATGGGGTGGTTCTCAGGGGTCACAATGCTAGTGTCCTGCAACACAATCTGCACCCTCGATCCAAACTTCAACTTGGTGACCTTGGTCCCGGGAACGGGTTGCCACAGTGAACGACTCACATTACCAGTGTAATCAAATTTCAAAGGAGGCTGTGTAGGAAAGTCAGTGGTGAACACTCCTTGCACGCCAAGGTGATGAGCCTGCAAGATGGAGACGTTGTTGGGGAGAACAAAGGAGACGTTGTTCATGCTGGCAGTGAAGCGCGTTCCATTGGGACCTTGGCATTGGCTTGGGCTGAAATTTGGAGGGCAATTGTTGAGTCCGAGGCCAATGGTGAAGAAAAGGTCGTCATCGATTTCTGCAGGGACTTCAACTTTTCTGGGGCTTCGGAAGCTTTTGCTGAAGGCAGTGACTGTGTTGGTGTCGTTGTAAGCTGGGAGAGAGGGCATAAGGGGTTTGATGGAGACACCCTTTGCAGGACACGGTGCAGATTTGTAGTTGAGAATGGCTGTGGTTGTGGTGTTGTCAAAAGGGGCGTTTTGTGCGGATTGGTAGGCACGTGCGGCCATGTAGTAGCGTGAGGGTGGTTGGTCACCTTGGATGAGAACATCGGTGGTTTGGCCTGGACCCAGCATGATGACTGAGGTGGTGAAGGCTTTAACGTAGGAGGCATCGGCTCCAACCACTGTGAGTTTGTGGTTGGCCACAGTGAAGAAAAGGGGTTGGTTCAGTGCAGCATTGATGACTCGAAGGAGGTTGGTCTCGCCAGAATCTATTGGAACAATGGTGGTACCTACATTGCCAATCATCAACAAAATATTTGTCAGATTTATAACATCATTGGACTATGTTTTTGTATTCCTAGTTTCCTGGGACCACAAGCTTGTTTGGTTGTTCAAAAGCTGTGTTACGTAAATACTATATTAGAGAGATATGCTATGTTTATGAGTTGAATAAAAATTAACCAATAATAATAATAATATATCTGACCTTGGCTAGAACACTTGTAAAGATCACCAGGTTGGCCGTTGATGGTGTAAGCATCAGAAATATTGGGAGCTGCTCCTGTTTGTGTGGCTTGTCTAAGAACATCGATCGGATTTGCGTCCCACCATTCCCCTGATAAATGATCATAATTGTTTTTCACCGTTAAACCATCTTCATCAAGTGCATGACATTTGTCAAAAGAAAAAGAAACAACAAATCCCGCTATATCATTTTCTTGATAGACCCTCCACGTTTTCATTAGTGCCATCATTACCAATAATTATGTGAATTAGTATGATCATAATTATAATTATAATGATTACCTAGAAGAATTGGTGTCTCGCGCTTTGGCTTAGGGAAAGGATAGGCCTCTCCCTCTCTGGGGTGAATGATTAAAGCACCATAAACAGTGGCTCTTAGCCATGAGCTATGAGCATGCCACCAAAGTGTGCCTTCTTGGCCTTCAATGGTGAAACGATAGGTGTAACTCTCTCCAGGACGAATGGGACACTGAGTCACAAATTCTGGTCCATCAGCCCATCCTGTTCTCATTTGCCGAATACCATGCCTAAACAAATACAACAAATCAATTAACTATCAGAGCCACAAAAACTAATAAGCCACTTCTAAAACTTCCATGCATGAACTGATGCACGTAGCATGCAATATAGATACTGCTATAACTGCCGTCTAGAACTTGTCTTTTGGAAACATGATTTATAAGGCAAAAACTCTTGCATTTAATTCTCACAAGTGAAAAAGGATAGTTTTTAGTGCATGCCCATGGACCACGAGCACATTTTTTATAGAAAATTTCTATTGGTACAGAATTTCTTGCCAAGTGTCATATGTGTAGAATGAGATGATTAATCTAACAGGAAAAGAATAAAAAAATTGTTGAGTGAATATGTGATTTTTAAAGATAAATAATGAAGCCAAAATGTTAGAGATACCAGTGAATGGTGACATTGTAACGAGCTTTGTTAGTGACTTTGACGACTAAAGTGTCTCCATTGTTGACTTCCAATGTTGGGCCAGGGAATTGTCCATTCACAGTGATGGTGCTGTGAGTGCTGCACAGCCTCTTCACTGGTGTTGCTTGAATCTGTCTCGTCACAAATGGCAACAAGTTAATAATTATCTTAAAGGGACACAGGAAAGAGAAAAAAAAAAAAAAAAAAGTGAGGGAAAGAGAACGTACAACAAACTCATGCTCCTGGATTTTGGCACTGGCTGAATAATACAATGCTGAAGCTAAGACAACAAAAAGAGGCAAGAAAATGGTCTTGAGAGCTTCCATTCTTGTAGTGTAGCAGCAAGCACCAATGATGGTTAAGGTTGGAAACTGCATTGGAAGAGATAGTGGAAGAGGGTGCTTTTATAGGGGAGATGGAAGGACAGAGCTAGGGTCATTGAGGTTGGCAGATTAGGTAATTTTGTTACGGCAAATTGGTCAGAGGCACTTAAGAAACTTAGTTCAACCCTATAAAAGTTGTTGCACCCACTAGTTAATTACCTTCCTGAATGCTTGCTTCTCAAGTCTTCATTAGGAGGTTGAATTTTCTGCAAGCATAATTACTCCCAGATACAGTTCAGGAATATAATCACACTTAAGATGGGTTTAGAATAATTTACTACTTTTCCTTTTAATTGGCATTTAACGCGGTGCAATTGCAATCACTGCTTTTATTATTGTAAAAGTATGCCACATTTCAAAGGGACCACAACTAAAAAGCACAGCAAAAGGGTTTTTACTTTTTTTATCTTTGATGTCCAAGTCAAGCTTGTCCTATTCATCTTTTTTGTCAAGCAGTTACCATATGTTCTGAAATGGTTTGCCTGTAGCAAACTACCGTGTAATATTCAGTGCAAGTAACCTTGTCCCGTCAAACTCTTGCACTTTGTGTCCATTCTTGTTATTTGGGATTGATTGAGTATTATTTAATTGTAAGCCAAGTTTGGAAAGTGAAGAAAAGTGCAAATTAATTTTGCGTTAGTCCAATTTGACTTTTTTTCTTGTTTCGGTGGTTGGAGAAAATAAATCACTTGCTAAAAAGATTGGTAATCCCTTTGATGAAAAAGTAATGCACATTAAAAACAACTATGACTTTTGAAAACATAGTTGGCCCTTTGTTTAGACTAAACTAAACACTGTTTTACAAAGTTATTGCTACTTGAATATTAACCAACAAATGATTAAATGAAGAGGCTCGAATCTCATGTTAGGTTCATTAATTTTCTTTTAGGGTATACCCTGATGCCCTTTTCTTGTGTTGGGATATTGAGGCCAATAGTTTTGCTTGATTCAAGTGGCTATTGATAGGAAAGAAACTAGCATTGTTTAAAATTAGAGAATGGTATGGCAGTAGGTACGGAGCAAATAAAATATAGAGTGGATTATTAACACGATTTGATTGAGTCCAACAAGAGTTTAGTTAGAGATACTCATGAAAAATGCAACTTGAGATGGAGTATTAAATTAGGTGGCCTATCTCACGATATTTCAAACGTGGATGGATGATCAACGAGAGTTATAACACAGCACAAGCCTGTCATACTCAAGAATACGTACTTCAATTGGATGTATAACTATCAATAAGAATAATCACTTTTTGACGAACATTTTCTGGGCTTCATCACCATGGTGCCACATGTTAAACAACTAGGAGACACTTTCTCATATGTTTGACCATATGATGGAGGATTTGGTTTCCCTAATGATCTGTTTGTTATATAACGTATTATGATAATTAGCAGCTATTAAAAAAAATTTAATTAAAAAAATAGTTTCTTTCACATAATGATGAAAAAATTCATTAGAAAGTGACAAGTACATATATATCGGCATATATATCGGAATATATATTGCATAAGTTATATATATACAAGAATGATATTTGAATTAACTACTGTTAATCTTTTTAAGGATGAAAAATATCATCGTATCTTAAGAAAGTTATGTGAGATTATTAAATGTGTTGGAACAAGTATTTTAGTTTGATCTCAAATTTATTGAAATAACCCGGTTTTATTTTTTTTAGCATATTTTAAGATAATGTTGTTATGCAGAATCCTAATCTTAATTTTGTTGGGCTTGAGTCTATTTTTTTCTTTATTAGAAGATATATTTAAACTGACATTAATATTTTGTGAACTATTGGATGAACCGGAACATATAAAATCTTGGATCCGAAGGAAGGAAGATATGATTTTCCTCTATTGACGTAGTATTTGAGTTGATATGTTAGCTACATTTGAGTTGATGATGAAAACATGCATCTAGCCAAAGAGATCATAGAGATTGTTTTGGAATGTGACAACACAAAACAAAACCGTTAGATGCTGAGAATGAAAGCATGTCAACGTGTGACAAAGCTTAACACGAGATGGGAAAGCAGTGACCAATCAGATAGGTGAACGAGAAATAAAGAAAGAACATCATATATGAAAGTTGGTAGAGTTTGTTACTGACTTTCTCATAAGAGTGTTGGAAAAAGAAAGGGAAGTACTACAAGTCGTTACACACAGTGTGAAAGAAAGCTGAGAATTGACACAAGAGCAGAAACCAATTCCTTGTCAAAATTTTCTGGTGCTTGGTCTTTATTTGTCTGGTAAAATAATTATTTCCTAGCTAGCCACTTTATATATTAATTCTTGTCTGGGTTTTGATTTCTTGGGTTTTCGTTTTCATGGTTAGTTATAAGTGGGTACGAACTTTAGCAAATTTATTTTCTCTAATCCAGAATAATTAGAGAGAATAAGGAAATTAAACTGAACAGCAAATTAATCCATCAATTCTGAGAAACTTGTCTTTACCAGAAGTGGGCCCTTCTTAAAAACCACACTGAAAATGATATGTTTCCTTTGTTGTAAAATGCACATGTTACTATAATCCTTGCAAGTCCATCGAACTCACTGATGCTATGTGATCATTATTGGTGTACAAAGGACACATTATACACCTATTTTGTATCACACGAATGGGGATCAAATAAAGAAAAATTATACAGTTAAATGCAGCTGGTGTGAGATAAAAAAATAAAAGAAAAATATAAGGGTAAACTGGTGGGGCTTATGACCAATAATTCACCATCTTTCATGAAAATTTTAAAATAATATATCTGTGAATTTTCTTATTATTATATTACTTAACTTTGTGATTTGTATTACTCGCTTTACTTTGCTTTTGAATCAGTGTAAAGTGTGGCTGAAATTTTGTGAAATGACTTTGAGTTAACTTTTTTATTTCTTTGCGTGTTTTCACAACCATCCCGTGTGTGTTGTTTAATTAGTCCATATCAAAGCTAATGGGAAATTTTCCATAGATTGGGTCATACCTTAAAGAGTTAAAGTAAATTGTTGAAATACTTTATGCATGAATATTATGAATGAAAGAGTAAAAGCAGAAAAAGTCCTTATAAACATGAGTTACATCAGCAGATCGCCAATAAGCAGTTAAGGAAATATTAATTATCTTTTATGGTAATTATAAAAAAGGGTAAGAAGTAAAAATTATAATAAAAGGTTCATAACATGATTGAGGATTTGCACACATGTGATCCACCACCCTAATAATAAATGGGACATTTGTCCATTTTTTTTATGTGTCCAATGATAGTTTTTTTTTTTTTTTTATTTTGTAAGTAGATAAGTCATCTCAATTTAATATATTATATGATGAAATAATACCATTTTAGTTGTTCAAATTATATTACATTAAAATCGTATCAATTTGTTCCAGTAAAAAAGAATAGCAGCTGCAACAAAAATTTCTGGAAACTGTGTTGATGCCTTTTGAGTAGTTTCCCACATATGATATCCTAACATGTGTTTTCTTACAAAATTGACCTGCACTAAACATAATCACTTACAAAAGACAATTGTTTCATTTCAAATCGGCATTAATTAAAGCAAAATGTCTTCACATGTTAATTGTCCACCATAAATGTACTACCAATTTTCTTTCTAAGATTCTCTAATGAAAATGCCATACCCTAATTATTACAATCATTAAGAGGAACAAACCAGCACCATGATCAGCTATATTTAGTCCTATCAATAATGACACCCTCAATAAATATAGCAGAATGAATAGTAAAAAATTGAATAAAAGAAGAGTAGATTAGAATGAGAATGTAGCAAAACGCATTATAGAAAATTGAAAATTGAATGTGAACACTTGCCTAATAATTGAATTAGTTTAGCTGATTCAATCCCTAACAACATCTGATTCATTAGCATGTTTGTCTTTTTGCTTTGAAAACATATTTTATATCACATAAAAACAATCTCTTTGTAAAAGTGAGGAAATTAGCACATAAACACAATCTATGTGAGACATTTTTTGTACCACTAATTTGTGAATTATGATTTTCACTTTTTTAACCCATTATTGATATTGTTGTAAGGATTTCGTATTAGACTTCATAAACTTATCGAATCTAATTATATTTTTAGATGTTGAACTTTAACAATCGGGTTGGATGATAAATTTATAAATCTTTTAAGATTAGATGAAAATTATTTAAATTAACCACATTACAAATGCATAATGAACATATTGACAATTCAATAGTAAAAAATGATTTTATGTTTTATTATATAAATATTCTTAGTTACCTTATTAAAATTAAGACACATTTAAAGTATTTGTTTTAGATACCTTTTTAAGATATGATATATATTTTTTTAATTATTCAACTGATGGTCAACCTAACCTATTGAATTGGATTATTGTTAAATAAAAAGGTAAACTCAAAATTTAATCATTAAATTTACTTGATTGAGTTGCAGATTGTAATAAATTTGTTGAACCAGAGTATTTAACCCCTCATTTATGCCATTATACCTTTTTTATATTTTTCTGAAATCCAAAATTAAATAAATAGTAAAAGCCTTTGATGTCATCACAAACCAAAAACATCATTTTCAGTGGATAATAGATTTTTTTTTCGAGCATTTTGATATATTCTCCTTAACCAGACATTCAGACCCAGTAAACAAAAACTGAAACAGACTTAGCAATGGGGCCATAGAAAAATCGGGAAAAACAGAAAGGGACAAAACTTTGAATATCATATGAAAAGTGGAGAAATAAAAGTTACATTTTCTCATGATCAAAAACCATTACAACTCTCTAAATCACCATAAGTTTCACAAAGAGAAATAGTAACAAAGATTCAAAATCACATGCTTTAAAAGTAAAGGGATAAAAATTGGATATTTTTAAGATTAGAGACTAAAATACTATTTGCTCTACTTATCTACTTTTTAAACTTCATTTAGATTGGACAAAAAGTAAGAAAAGGAAAAATAAGAAGTGAAAAACAATGAAAGATGAATTGTTTAAATTGAAAAAAAAAAACAGTACAAAAATTAAATTAATTGAGTAATTAATGAATTATTAAAATATACTTAATTCAAATTTAATAAAACGGATTTAAATTAATTGAAGATAATGTGAAATAACTATTTTATAAAATTCAAAATAATATGTTTAATCTTTATTATTTGTTACATATATATGTATTTATCTGAGGAGAAATTAATATACATCTTTAAAGGAGTAAGTAAAGATATTAAATTTATAAAACATCATTAACAGAGTTGAAACAAAATTAATAAAACTAAAATTTTTATATAAAATTATAATTATTTTACATTATATATTTAAAATGAAATATGTCAAATTATTTACTTATGTATTTTAAATGTGAGAAAATTTATTTTATAAGATGCATGCTTGGTACTAGACACTTAAACCCTATATTTATCATGCATGATTGGGCATCAAAGATGAACTTGCATAAAATAATCATGTCAAATTTTATGTAAAAGAAGAGAAAATCAAAGAACATTGGAGTGAATTTTAAGTATTATTCACAAAACATTTAATTGAACATTTTTACATCTACCACATGTTACATTTACGAATGGATGAAAATGTAAAATTAATTCAGAATTAGCTTAAGATCCAAATATAAAAAAAAAAGGATTTTAAACTTAAAAGAAATTAATACTAGTATATTATTATATAATTAAAAAATATTTTATTTAAAATTTATAATTAAAAATAATTTTTAAATAAAAATTTAGAAATTCTAGCTAATAATTAAGTTTATTTTGATACTATAAATGTTATTTAATAAAAATATTTAGAAACTCTCTCTATACAAATTAATAATATTGTTTGAAAGAAGATAACAGTCAATAAATGTTATAAATTAATACATTTTAATTTTTATGGTTGTATCAGAGTAATATTTATTTCTATTTCATTCTAATTCTTCATTTATTTCTGTTTCTTTTCTCTTCAAATTTTTTGAATTGGTTTTTCGATATTATTATTTTAATTTATTTGATAATAATTAGACTATTATTTAATTTTAAATTTATTTTATTATTTTATATTATATATTTATGAGTGTGTTTCTCTTTAAAAACTTAAGACTAATATATTAGGAATTATGATTTTTATTAACTCTTTTTATTAAATTGATTTCAAATTTATTTTATAATTTTAAATAAAATTATCACAAATTTAAAAAAAATATTTTATTTAATTAAAAAAAGTCTTATTTTCTAATTTGCTTCCCACATGAAGGATAGAGCAAGTAATTACACAAAAGTTAGAACTAACATATATATAGTCTATTAAAAAACATCACATGATCAACATTTACATAAAAGCTTGGTTACATGAAAATGGACTATGAAGAGAACTCTTCCATGGATCTTCTATATCTGAAGGACTTTGTGATGCATAGAGAAGAATGGAAGTAATGGAAAACAGAAAATAATTATGGAAAAGAATAAACTTCAGAAGCAGAAGAAAACAAAAAGAAATAGAACACTTGTCATTTACATGAATAACATTGGGTGAGGCTGAAAAGAAACAAACACTGCCCCCAGTTTTGGGCTTTGAAGAAAGCACTTATTTCTAAGGGGTTGTTTGGCTTCTTCTGCATCAAACCAAGACATGCGTCTCAAACAACTGAAACGCGTTTCGCATGCTTGTTAGGTTTGCTGGCACTTGGTCCCATCCCTATCCTATTTTTCGTACTCGAGTTGACTCACCCACAACCCCGAGTCATAACTCGTTCACTCCTCCCTCACACTCTCACTCTCCTTCTTCTTCTTCTTCAGCCTTCCCACACTATGATTTTCAATAGCTACCAAACCTCATAATCGGATCCTCCAAAATGATGAGTCACGATTCCAACGACCAACACCATCAGATTATGCACGCCTCACAAGACGACGAAGTAATGGAGTCGCTGATCCTCGACGACGACGCCGACGACTACGTCCACCGTCAGAGCCACCGCCCTACGCCTCCGCAAAGCCCTAATTCCCCTTTCAACTCGTTCCTCGACCCTCCCTCCTATGCCGACGCGATCTTCACCTCCTTCGATTCCAACGGCCACGACCAGGCCATTGGCAAAGCCCCCGCCCGATCCGGCTGCGATGACTACCTCCACATCGCCGTCACCGATCCTCAGAAGGAGCAGGACCTCGCGACCTCCCTCGTCCCCGGGTCCGCCACCTTCTACACCTACCTCATCACCACGCGCACCAACTTCCCCGAATTCGGCGGCGACGGCACCGAATTCGCCGTCCGACGGAGGTTCCGCGACGTTGTGACACTCGCCGACCGGCTGTCGGAGACCTACCGTGGGTTCTTCATCCCAGTGAGGCCGGACAAGAGCACTGTGGAGAGCCAGGTGATGCAGAAGCAGGAGTTCGTGGAGCAGCGGCGTGTGGCGCTGGAGAAGTACCTCAGGAAGCTGGCGGCGCACCCGGTGATCGGGCGAAGCGAGGAGCTGAGGGTGTTTCTCGAGGCAAAGGGGCGGCTTCCTCTGGCGAGGACAACCGATGTCGCATCGCGGATGCTCGACGGCGCAGTGAGGCTACCTAGGCAGCTGTTTGGGGGAGAGGCGGAGGTGGGTGAGGTGGCTCAGCCGGCCAAGGGCGGGAGGGACTTGCTCAGGATTTTCAAGGAGTTGAAGCAGTCTGTTACCAATGATTGGGGTGGGAGCAAGCCCTTGGTTGTGGAGGAGGATAAGGAGTTTATGGAGAGGAAGGATAAGTTGGTGGACTTTGAGCACCATCTTAGCAATGTCTCTCAGCAGGTTTTGTGTTTCTCTGGTTTTTGGCTTTAATGGTTGTTAGTTCACATTATGGTGCATTTGGATGATGAGCTTAACTGAGTGCTTACTTGGTAGGTATTGGTTCATTATAAGCTTCCTTGTTTTGTTGGTATGGAGTATCTAGGCAATCAACATAACTAAGTGCTTATTCGATAAGTTCATTATGCATAGGATTAACTGCGTGCATTTGGGTAATGAGCTTAACTATGTGCTTATTAGGTAAGTTCATTTTAAGCTTTTGGCTTTCATGTTCATTAGTTGACTATGGTGCATTTTGGGTAACCAGCTTAACTAATTGTTTCTTCAATAAGTTCATTATATATAAAGATTAGCCAACTGCATTTGGCTAAGGAGCTTAACTAAGTACTTCTTAAGTTCTTTATAAGCTTTTGGCTACCATGTTTGTAAGTTAGTTGACTATGTTGTATCTGGGCATTGAGCTTGACTAAGTGGTTATTCAATAAGTTTGTTCAATAAGTTGTTCAATAAGTTCATTCAATAAGTTTACATTGATAAGCTTTAGCGAGTAGTGGAATTATTGAAGGAAGTTAAAGAGTTTATAAGAAGGTTTAAGTTGCTTGAGGTTATCAGCATGGCCAAATAGGCAAATACCTTCTTAAGCACTTAACTATAAGATATGTTTAAACATGTTCCATAAATACACTTGCAATGCTTGTTTTGGATTAGCTTACTCTGGGGGAAATAATAGCTCTCTTAATTACTTCTTGAAATAGCTTTAAAATATTTATTTGGTCGAATTGAAAACATTCCTTTTAAAGTGTCTCTGTGATTAATGGGTTTGGATTGTGTTTAAAATCTGCTCCTTTATCAAATTGACTTACCAGGTTCATTTTTGTTTTGTAGAACTGAATTAAAACTGCTGTTTTTTCTTCTTTGATCTCTGGGCTTGATTTTGTTTAATTGACACCTACAGGCTGAATCCCTAGTCAAGTTTCAGCAAGACATGGGTGAAACAGTGGGTGAACTAGGGCTGGCTTTTGTAAAGCTAACTAAATTTGAGACAGAAGAAGCCATATTTGAGTCTCAAAGGGTACGAGCTGCTGACATGAAAAATGTGGCAACTGCAGCTGTTAAAGCAAGCAGGTTATATAGAGAGCTGAATACACAGACAATCAAACATTTGGCAAGTACAAGTATTCTTGTGACTCATGATAGAACCTTTTAGCTTTTTAAAAATCTATGGTGGAAAACTGGAAATATCTTGATGATAGATGCTTTCACCTCCTAATATAATAATCCCTAACTCATTTCTGTCATTGTGAGTAATATCTTCTTTACGTTGCAGGATAAACTACATGAATACCTTGGGACAATGCTAGCTGTCAACAATGCATTTTCTGACAGATCAAGTGCATTGTTGACTGTTCAAACACTCTCATCAGAACTAGCTTCTTTACATTCACGGATGGAAAAACTTGAGGTTGCTTCATCCAAAATATTTGGTGGAGACAAGTCTAGGTTGCGGAAAATTGATGAGTTAAAAGAAGCCATTAGAGTTACTGAGAATGCTAAAATTTGTGCAGATAGAGAGTATGAACAAATCAAGGTAACATTTTACAACCTTTTGTTGGGTTGTCCTCTCCCTTCTTTAGCATGTGTAACTCTGACTTAGCTGTACTCTTGAAACTATGACCTATTATCTCCCTGCGTATTAACTCATCTTCACCTTCAGAACTGACATTTTCATAGTTTCTTTGGCATACTGCTACATTGCATGCCACCTCCATATTTGTCATGTATTGAAGAATATTGTCTTTATTTGCTTTCATCTCATGTGTGCAGTTATATTAAACAGTAATACATTGTGGGAAAATTGACGAGATACAATTAAATTATCATAAATGATCTTAATGAAATTAATATCACTCACTTTGCTTTGATGATAAATTTGACCTGCTACAAATATATTTTTCACTTGATTTTCTTGATACTTCGAATGCAAGTGAATCTGTAGCCAAATGTCAGAATGAAATAAAATAGACTATAACAGTTTCAGTAACCATATTTTGATGCACTTATAATTGTTTTGTTGAGGGCTGCTTCAATTAAAAATCAATAGCAGATTTGGTAACGGATTCAAATTTGATTTCTAGATCTATTGCCATTTTTGTATGGTAATCTAATGTTTTAGTCTTAGATCAGACTTTTATCATTGAAGTACTGAAGCAAAGAAAGGATAACCATTGTTATGTTGTTTAGTGCATCGGAATCCGATATTGGACACTAAGTAGACCACTCAAATATATAGCTTCAAAGTCAACCAATATGTTGCCTAGTGCTTCAAAGCCGCACTTGAGATGAATACAAAAGAATAGAAAATAAATTAGAGAGCTCGATTCCCCTCTCTTGGGTTCTCATGTTTATAATGATATTGGATGTTCAAATACAATGAATGAGAGGAAAGAGAAAAGAATGAGGTCACACGTAGAAATTGGGTGTGACACAAAGGACATAAAGCTTTTCAATAAAGTAAGATGACCTATTCTAACGCCTCCCCTCAAGCTAGAGCATACAAATTGTTTGTGCCAAGCTTAGCACATGTGCAAGTTGATCATTGGATTCGACAAACTAAAGGTTTGAACAATGTGGATGAATTTTCCAAACCAAGCACGTGGAGATTGCTTGAGACCACAGAGATAGCTTCGTAGTTTACAAATCAGACTACACTCCCCGTAAGAAAAAAATCGGGAGGTTGCTCCATGTAGAACTCTTCCTCAAGATTGCTATGCCAAAAAACATTATTAATATCTAATTGATGAAGCGGCCAATGACGAATGGCTGTCAGGGCAAGAAAAATTCTAACAATAGTCATTTTGGCTGTCAAAGAGAAAGTATCATTATAGTTGAGTCCATATATTTGAGTATATCTTTTTGCCACCATTCGAGCTTTGAAGCGATCAACTTCGCATTAAGTCCAACTTTAGTGGCATACACCCAAGCACAACGAACTTTATTCTTTCCATTTGGAAGAGGAACTAACTCCTATGTAACATTATGTTCAAGGTCGGATTTCAACAATCGTGGCTTGTCACCATCTCGGATGATCAAGTGCTTCTTTCAGACTTTTTAGGAATGCTAATAGAAGACACAAAAGAGATAAAAGAACAATAGTAAGGAGACAAACAATGATAGCCTAGAAAATTGTGGATAGGATGAGGATTGACTGTAGAGCGAGTACCTTTGCGAACGACAGTAGGCCAATTAGAATCTTCATTATCAAGAGTCGTAGTATGGGTTGATGATGGTGAAGGACTTGATGAAGAGGAGTCATCATGTGATACTGGACTAGTCATTTGAGTCTAGTGTGATGGTCTAGGTGAAATGGGTTGATGAGAAGAATTAGTAGGATTTGTGGAGAAGTTGGAACAGAGTTTGGAACCCAATACAGAAAGGGATCATCTAAAGGTATAGGCAAGACCTATTGGACAAATTTAACATTTTGTGTGGAGGAAGAGAAGAAAGGAGTTTCTTTTAAAAAGGTAACAATTGTAGACATGTAATATTTTTTAGTGTCGGGGAATAACATTGATACCCTTTTGGAAGATGAGAATATCCTAAGAAGATACGTTTGATAGCTCGGGTTGAAAGTTTGTCCAAACGTAGAGACATAATATGTACAAAACACATACAACCAAAGATGCGAGGAGAAATGGAAAATAGAGGTTCATCTGAAAACACAATGGAATATGGAACTTTATTGTCCAAAGAAGAAAAGGGCATTTTATTAATGAGATAACAGGATGTAAGAATGACATCATCCCAATGATGTGTAGATTGGCCCCAAGCAATAAGGTACAAGCATTTTCAACTAAGTGTCTATTCTTTCTATCTACTATACCTTTTGCTGAGATGTATGAGTACAAGTGGATTGTGTAAAATACCATGTGAATTTAAAAGGGTATCTTGGCATTACTGCTTAAGATCTCGATTATTTTGCCAAATTGGTTTTTAATTTCATTGAGGACTCAGATATTTAAAAGTTTAAGTAAGCCTAAGTACAATAAAAATATTCATCAATAAAATGACAAAATAACGAAAACCAAAGGACGTGACTCGGCGTGGACCCCAAATATCAAAATGAATTATAGAAAAGATAGAGTTGCATCTTGTTTCGGTTCTTTGCGGCACACCTCACAGCAGCATTGCTCGTGCTCAAGTTCCTTGCGGCGGCATAGTCCCTCTCTTGGTTGCGCCTCCTGCTATCGTAGCTCTCTCGGCGGCGCCTCCGCTGCCGCACCTCTCGCAGCAGTGCATCCCGCTGTTGCACCTCTCGTGGCGGCAGCTCCCGCGGCCACGCTCCTGTGATAATCATTCTAGGGTTTTATTGGGCTAGGATGAGATTTGAGACCCGAAAGCCCAATTGGCAATATCCAAACCAAAGCCCCAATAAACCTAGTTACTTCCTGCCCTATTCAAGATTGTAACCTCCACTATATTAGTTTATAAAATATAAAAAATATTCTTGGTATCTTTTATCTGATTATTTTCTGTTAAATACTCATTAACTCTTTTATATATTATGAAGTTTAATTATGAATTTTAGGTAAAATATAATGATTTTGTATGTATAAATTTTCATAAAATTTGTAGGATCTTACGATCCATGTTATGATCTTCCGATTTACGATTCATATGTCTTGTTTCGATCTTGAGTAAGATCTCGATTTTGACTACCATAATTGACAGTCTAGTACCTAGATAGTGGAGTTCCGATCCTGAGTAAGATCTCGATTTTGACTACCATAATTGACAGTCTAGTACCTAGATAGTGGAGTCCTCCAGATTCATATCCTTCATCAATCAGTCGACTTGTATCACGCTCTTGTATAATAAAAGAATTTGCATCAAAGGTTATGGAACAATTTAAAGATTTGGTTAATTGACTTTAGGATATTAGGTTAAAAGGGCAACAAGGGACAAGAAGAACATGCTTTAGGTTCAAGGAGAGAGAAAAAGAGTTTTGACCAACTCCTTGAGAAGTAACTTTGGATCCATTGACTAAAGTATTAATGTGAGGAATTTTTGTAGGAGAAATGGAAGAATATAAGGAAGCATTACCAGAAATGTGATCAAACGTGCTTGAATCAATTGTCATGAACTTTGACACTCGAGGGTTTGAGAAATGCAAGCTTTTGACAAAATAGAATGGGTGAAAGACTATGCTTAGCTGCCTGATTTTAACCTATGATATTCCTTATTAGTAAATTGTGGTTCAACCTGATTAGATTGAAAGATATTTACTGGTTTGTTAGGAAAACCATGTAAGGAGAAGCAATTATTTTTGAGTGTGGCCAATTCTCCTACAAAAGGAGCATTAAAGACGTTTGCACCCACTTTGAGTTAAGGAAGGCCTATTGAAAGAGGAATATATAAATAATCAGAATTATAGCAACCAACTATAGAAGATAGTAAGAGTGGTCAACGGCAGTGGACGACGGCAGATAGCAGTGAATGACAATAAAATACAGTAGAATCAGTATACCTCAATGAGTCCAAGTACAACAACAACAACAATATCAACGGAGGATGATGGAGGACAATCGCAAAACAAGCAGAGCGAGAGCGAGATTGACTCACTCTGATACCAACTTGAGATGAATACAAAAGAATAGAAAATGAATTAGAGAGCTTGATTCCCCTCGCTTGGGTTCTCATATTTATAATGATATTGGAAGTTCAAATACAATGAATGAGAGGAAAGAGAACCAAATAAGAGAGGTCACACCTAGAAACTAGTTTTAACACCAAGCACATAACAACTTTTCAATAAAGTCTATTTAAGATTACCTACTCTAACAACCTCAATTATAATTCGACTGAAAAATTCAGTCATATAGCATAAAAAATGAGTATAAATCATCGAAGCATATTATGTATACAAAAGGTAAGAGGAGGGAAATCCATCTCATACCTTGATTATACATGAAGGGTCTTTAATTAGTAGCTTGTATTAAAGCATTATTTGATTGAGATAAACAACTTCAATATTTGGATTCCTACAAACTGAGTGGTGAACTTAGAATGAACACATGAGTGGTTGAAGAGTCTTGTCTTTGAGGATTCCTTGTATCGAAAATCTTCCAGACAAAGGATTTCAGGTAAGCTTGTCTTGTATAAACACAGCCCTAAAAGAGGGTAACCACGGTTGCTTGAGAGGAAGTATCGATGTGGAAGAAACTTGCACTTGAAGGGAAGATTGTTAAGATTCCAAGTATGAGTTTAGTCCTACATTAAGTAAGAATGAACAAGATGAACAATATATATAAGAAAGAAAACCCATAAACTTACTACCTTAAGGTTTTGGGTTGGAAGTGGTGTCTTGTTCTATTATATATAATGCTTGTGACTCGTGGGTGCAGAATTGCCTTGGCGTTTCTCTTCGCAAGAACCCAACATCTCAAAATAAAAACCAGTTCAAAGTAATACCATATGATTTGCTAGTTTGACCTCTTCATCTGTTTTTTCCCTGTAGTTCACTGTTCCTCTTCCTCTGGCTTCTGCTTTATTGGTTAAACAAACTGAAAACTGGATAAACAATTCACTGGGTTTTCAGATTGAAAGTAAATCTATAAATTTGTTTTCATTGGGAATAAAATTATATTGATTTATGAGTAAAGTTTGTATATATATGAAAATTTGCTTTAATAGTATAATTTGTTATAATGTTAGCTTCATCTGATATTTTATTTTGGAGAAACTATTAGCAGAAGCATCCTCTGAAAATTGAAGATTCATCTGATCAATTTTGCTAATTTTGGTTCTATAGACAGTAGATTCCGAATTACATTATTCACCTGACCCAAAATGCTATAGTTCATCTGTTATTCTCTCTGGGTAGTTATTGTAGTCTGCTTCTTTGCTTTCTGCAATCACCAAAAAAATTTGGGTTGCTTGAATGGAACAAAGGGAAATTTTGAGCCACATCAAATGAGAGAGGACTATGGAAAGGGGAGTAAAATTTTCACCTTCCAGTTTTCATTTTTGTTGAGTTCCATATAACTGGGATGGTCTTCTCATTTTTTGTCAAAATAGGTTGTAGTTTTTCAGCTCTTAGCGATTTGTTCCATTATATCCGTGTTTTTTCTGTTCTCCAGATTAAGATGTGATTTCCTTACGCATTCTTCATATTTAGTTCAAAATTTTATTTCTATTAAGAAAAACAAAAATAAACAACCATTAAAATGTTTATGAAATATCGTTGGGAAGTCTTTATCATGGAATATTGTGTCTAGATATGGCTTATGAGTGTGGAATGTTTGCAGGAGAATAATAGGAGCGAGCTTGAAAGAATTGACCGGGAGAGGAATAGCGACTTCCAAAGCATGCTGCGAGGTTTTGTTGTCAATCAAGTAAAGTCCATTTCTCTTATAGGTTCTGTTAGCTGTGACTTTTAGACGCCGTTTATCTTTTGTGGTTCAGAAAAGCAGCTAAATCCACTTCATCCATTTTACAGGCAGGCTATGCGGAGAAGATGGCAGCTGTGTGGGAGAAGCTTGCGGAAGAAACATCTGCTTACTCAAGAGACAGCAGCTAAAATGCGCTTGGCTGTAAATTCTGTTTTTGCCTTTTTTATGCGGTGATTATAGATTTTGGTTTCATTAATTTAATCTTATGTAGTTACATTACTTTAGTTTTAACCCTAGAGTTGTTGTATATGCATATATCCCCCCTTTTCTTTACCGACGACATTCAAGATATAAATGTGTTTTAACTACTCAGAATTGTACATTTCTTGTTATTAATCTTTAATTTTTTTGTGAACGCAGTTGAGTATTAACACCTAATTGGTTTCCTTTTTTATGTGGTAATTATATATTTTGGTTTCATTAATTTAATCCTATATTCGTTTGTAGTTTCACTTTACTAACTTGGTATATTTGGTGGAAAGGAGTGGAAATAGAGATGGCGATGGTTTTTTATTTGTGAGAAAGTGGAAGAAAAGTTGCTTCTTCAAAATTTACTTCTCCTTCGATTTTAGTTTTAGTTATTTTTTATTTTTTATTATTATTTTTTTTCTCTTCCGTTGCTTTCACTGGGCATTAGTTTTCCTAGAATTATACGAGCTTATATTATTTTATTTTCATGTTATAAATGTTTAATTTTTTGTTGTGAAATGTATTGCTAAAATCCATTTAGGTGGAGATTAAAAACTCAATTTAATCTCCTTTTTTCACAGGATGTTTATGCTTTTTGATTCACCGCTGCAACTATCTACACATGTGACGAAATAGAAGAATTTAACGGAAAGGATTTAGGAAAGTGAGGGGACCAGGGTGGAAGAGAACCGGAACTAGTTTATATTAAAATGAACCAATGAAGTGTTAAAGAGAACACTTCCTGATTTAAGCACACTACTATATATACAGACACTAGCACTCCAAACAGGCAGAAAAAATTAATGTAAGAATGAAAGAATAATAGACTACCTACTCTACTACGTTACGTTAGTCCTAAAGAGAAATATGAATGCAAAAAATTGTGCACAGAACACCCAATACTCATCATTCACTAGTCGAAGGGATGGCAAAATCATCACCCGAACTGGCTGATATTTCCGGTCTAATCTCTTCAAGCTGCTGAAGGACTTGCTGGACTTCTGGTCGTGCTGATGGAGAAGGATCAACACAGTGCAAAGCAAGCTTCAACGTGTTCAGCATTTCGTCGCCGTATGTTGAAGCATCTCTCATCAACTCTACATCGAAAACTTCATTTGTCCACTCCTCTTTGACAATGGAGGCAACCCACTGAGGTAAATCCACGCCATTCAAAGCCTCACCAGGTGGCTTCCCCGTTAGGAGTTCTAACAAGATGACACCAAGACTGTATACATCAGTTTTTGTGTTGGCTTTCTTAAGCTTCGAGAGCTCAGGTGCTCGGTATCCCAATGCCCCAGCAGTGGCAATCACGTTTGAATTAGCAGCAGTTGTCATCAACCGAGAAAGGCCAAAATCAGCTATTTTAGCATTCGTAATCTCATCCAACAGCACATTGCTGGACGTAAGGTTCCCGTGTATAATGTTCTCATTGGAATGAAGGTATAACAAACCACGAGCCATCCCCTGTGCTATTTTCATCCTTGTTGGCCAATCAATGGCTGTTTCGGGTCCACGAGCTGCACAAAGATGGAAAACTGTCAATACAATAGTGTTTAGAAATTAAACGGATTCTTAACTGTATGACAAGAAAACATTATCATACTAATCTTTACCGTGTAGGAAAGAAGCAAGACTTCCCTTAGGCATATAATCAAACACTAGAAGCTTTTCTCCTTTGGGTCCCAAGTAATAGGCTCTCAATGCCAAAAGATTTGGGTGTCGAATTCTTCCTATAACACTAACTTCAGATTCGAATTCTTTCTGACCTTTCGTAATCTTTTCCCTCAATCGTTTAACTGCCGCTTGACTTCCATCCTCTAATGTAGCCTTGTACACAGTTCCATACGTACTCTTTCCCATTATCTCTGCTGTTGCACACAAGAGATCATCAGCTGTAAAAGCCAATGGTCCATCAAAATGGACTAGTTTACCTCCAGCCTCACCACCACCCGCTTCAGCTTCACCTGCCACAGGAGGGACTCCTTTTTCTGTCCTGGCAGCAGATGCAGATGCTCTCCCTGTGGCCTGGCCACCCTCTGCATTTGAGGCTGTTCTTTTTCTGATTAGGCAGAATAGCAGAATGCAGCAAAGTGTTATCAGGACTACAAGGAGCAGTCCTGCTACTATGAGAATTATGTCTTTGGTGCCTAGTTTCTTGTGTCGATGGTTTTCTGATATTTCTGTAGGTGAACCAAAAGGAGCTGGCGAGGGACATAGGGTAGAAGGGCTATATCCACATAGTTGAATATTCCCCACAAATGAGCTTGAATTAAATTTTTGAGCAAGTAGGGTTGGAACTGGACCAGAGAGGTTGTTATGAGAAACGTTGAAGAAATTAAGACCATGCAGATCTTCAAAGGATGCTGGAATTTCTCCACTGAGATTATTCAGTGACAAATCAAGCTGTGTAAGCTTTGAAATGTTTCCAATACTTTGAGGAATGTGGCCACTGAATTGGTTTCTGCTAAGAACTAGAACAGATAGGTTGTGCAATCTGCCTAAAGCTTCTGGGATTTGATTGCCAAGGTGGTTGTTCTCTACATTCAAGAGAGTGAGTGAGGATACATTAGAGAGAGTGGAGGGCAAGCTTCCATTCAATGCATTACTAGAAAAATCAACAGTCTTAAGTCTATTAAGGCTTCCTATTTCATTTGGGATAGCTCCACTAAGCTGGTTATGGCTAAGAGAAATTTCTGTGAGTTCACTCAAGCTACCCAAAGAAGCAGGAATGCTTCCACTCAAGAAGTTATGATCTAGGATCAGATTTTGGAGCCGAAAGAAATGGTTCCTCAAGCTACCACCCCATGAGTTAGGAATAGAGCCCGAGAGATTATTGTGTTGAAGAGATATGTAGGTGAGAGAAGGTAAGCGAGTTAAGCTAGTTGGTATTGGGCCAGAGAAGGAATTAAAACTCAAGTTAAGCCAATAAAGCTTAGTGGCATTCTCAAGGCTCATCGGGATTGTCCCGCTGAGCAGATTGTTACTGAGGTCTAAAGACTGAAGCAAAGGACAGGAACCTAACGAAGGAGGGATGGACCCTGTGAACCTATTGTTGAAGAGTTGAACCCCTCTTAGATTGAGAAGAAGTCCCAGTGCTGAAGGGATCGAACCACCAATTTGGTTATCGTGGAGACTAATCTTTCTAAGCCCCTGAAGCTGGCCAATCCTCTCGCTGATATGGCCCTTCAACCCCTTCCACGGAAGCTGGATCACAATAACCTGTCCCTGGGCACACTTGATACCAACCCACCCTCCAGAACAAGCTCCATAGCCACTGTCATTCCAGCTTCTCAGGAAGCCTTTAGGGTCATCCAACTCTTGCTTGAATGCCTGAAGCGCGAGGAAGTTTGACTGCGTGACAACAACTCCATCCCAACGCTCTTCACCAAACACCGGCACCAACATAAACAACAAAAAGAAAAACAAGCGGAAAAAACTACTCTCTGCTGCATTCCTCACCCCATTTTGAGAATGCTTACGGTAAAAACATTTTGAGGTGAGGGTCTTGTTCTCCATTACAACAAATAGTAGGACAAGGAATGAAGCAAGAAAGAAGTGAACTAAAGAAGAAAAAGTAGGAGACTTTGATTGATTAGTTGGTGAGACAGAATGTGAGTCTTAGTAGCAGCATCCATAAGACAGAGTGTGAGAGGGTAGAAGAAATAAACAGGAAGATGAAGAGTTGGAAGAGGATTTTGTAGGAATGGGAAGAAAGAGAGAAGTGAAGAAGGGGCACGTGACGATGATTGTGTGTGAGTGGGGGCGCGCGGGGTGAGGAATCTTGTGTTGGGAAGAGAGAGGAAAAACTGAAGAGCATTGTCAGGTGGGCACAGTAGATGTGGTGTACCCTTTCCTTCCTTCTTAGTAGTTTTGTTGCAAAGACAAACGGCTAGTTTTTCCTTACAACTATGCACATTTATTTGTTCTTTTCTCCATTCTTTATTTTGTTGTCTGTCCGCACCCCTAAGTCCCAACGGCTATTTCTTCTTCTCCACTTATACTGTAGGTCCATCCCCTTCCAAATTATTCACTTCCGGACCGCAAAATTACAAAATTCATGCCAAATCACCAACTTACCCCTCACGTTCACTCATCCTAAGGGCAGGGACTTTCTGCCTTCCACCATTCTACATCAGACAAAATATGTTTAAACCTTTTCAACAAATGTAGGTTGAGTTTCAAGAAATGTTGCTTACTGTAGAGGTACTGAAATGGCTTGACTCCAAAAAATCTATAAAATAACTTAAAATCATAATAAAATTTGTAGTTAAATCAAAACATTTCTTTTTCCACCCGCTTAGCCTTGAAATAATTCTAGATTAAAAAGTTGGTGGACTTATATAACTTTTTAAAATAATAATTATATTTATTAAAAAATAATGTTATTTTATTAAAGCTTACACATATAATATTATTTATGTATTGAATTTTTGTATTTAAAAATTAAAACTCATTTAATTAATATGACTTAAATGATATCTTAGATTTAAAGTATTTTTTTTTAAAGTGAGTGAAAATAATCTGTTCATTCGACGAATATATAAATAGAACTTAAAATTCATAAACCTGTTTAGATATGGATCAAGAGATTATTCACATTTTTACTATTTGATCCCAGACATGAGAGCAAATCGAACTTCTAATTTTTACACCTCTAATTTGTTGTTGTAGGAAATTGCCATATTGTTGTGCTTATTTATCTGTCCATAATTTTTTTTCTTTTAATTTAATGTGCTGGTGATGACCTACATTGACCTATAGTAGAAGAAAAGGAAGTTCAGTTAGTTTTATTTGATTGAGGAAACAACTGTTATAGAGTTATGAAACAGGAAGAGATGAATCGATGCAACATTCAACTATGGAATCAAAAGATCAATTTTTTTCCGTAAGACCTTAAATCATGTACTTCCTAAATAATTTTTCAGTACCTTTTTTATGACTCGGGGTCTTTCTTGTTGTCTGGTTCTGGCTTAAATGTGCAATGAGAAGATGAATGAATATGTGCAAAATGTACGTATACATGAGAGTCTGTTCCTATTAATATGATGTTTTTTCAATATATTAAAATAAAAGAGATACGCTCGGATTTAAGGATAAGTCAGTTTACAACTATCTAATGTGTGACATTTGAAATTTGAAAATGCAACATTCAGATATGAAGATAGGACTGCTACAATACAACTTTATATTTGAAATTCAAAACTGCAACATTCAGGTTGTGCAATTAAAATGAAGATGCATTACCCAGTAGAATTCATAACTTGGATAAGGAAGAAGATGTTTATGTGTCAGGCATTTTTCAACGATTTTAATGTTTATATTACAAAAGATGAAAGAGTTTAGGTTGTGGATTTTCATCCTGGGGTGCCTTTACATTGTCAGTATATAAGAGTAGTCCTCTATTAATAGGTTTTATATGAATTTCATGTTATAAAGAAAAATCATTTGTTCTTGAACTCTGATATTAAGCTTTTAAGGTGAGAGTGCATATAAAAACAATTATGGACATACAAATCTACTTCAAATCAACGAGTACATCATTTAGATCTTTGCAATGTACCAATATTGTCTTTATCAACAAACAAACAATGACAGTGTAACACCATGTGGTTGGTAGCCAAATATAGAAACTGCTCCTTCTACTAGCCAGGTTTTATGGGTATGTTTAGGCAAATTGTTAAAATTTCCTTTTGGTCTTCTTTGATGCACTTCTATTTTTTTAAATGAGTTGAAGGTATAATAAGATATATTTCTTTGAGTCCAATTAATTTATAAGTGATTGAAATATTTATATACATTCAAAGAAGAATGTTAGTGATAACAAACTACTAAGTGGTATGCAATATTATAGATAATTTTTATTTAGTTTGTATTTTTTTTTTTAATTTGATTGAATTTTAGGATATGATAATTTCTTTTTTTTTTTTTAAGAAACAGTAATTAGAAAAGTAAAAAAGAAGATACTAACATCCATAAACAAGTCAAACACTCTTATATTATCACAAACATTAATACTGGTTGAAAAGCAGATATGACACTCAGTTGTTATTTTAGGGTGCAAATTTAGAAGCAGGCCAAGAAAAGTAAAGGCTTTCAGTCTTTATATGAGAGACCTAATTGTTATGTTCAAATACTACTTAGCTCCACTTCCTAAAACATTTGAAAGCGATTTCCACATCAAATTTGTTCACCAATCTCTCATGCACATAAAAGTTAAATTCATATTTGTCAAGTAGCCAAGAAAACAAAAGAAATTCTAAATTAATCCCAGCAGAAATTGTCCAAAGTAGAGTAAGAGAAATGGTTAAGAAGTAGAATAGATTATGCTAAATGATGGTGCAATGAAATACAGATAAGTTTACCATTCCATGAAAAAATAGCAGAAAGCATTCCAAATGAGAAAATTATAAACATTAGTTCATAAAAGTATTTACAATAAGCAAGTTCAAAGTCCAATTTCACTGGTAGATAATATTGCTTAGTGTGTTCATATGTTCCTAGCACCAAGCACGTGCACCTGAAGTGTTCTTACTATTTGGTCTTTTCCTGATACAATTTCACAGATGCATACATCATTGTCCTTGATCTTGTTCTTCGTACAAAAATTTGCCCATCCTTTAATGCATACTCGACCATCTTGCCACTCAGACACTTTTGTTACTTCCGAATACATTGATCTCTGTCGTGAAAACCCCAAATGTTTGTCTCGTAATTCATTTCTTTCAATATCCTGCACCAACAAAAAAGTACACAACTGTAATTTCCAAATTCTCAAGATAAAATGTTCATGCATTCAATTGTCAAAATGGTAAGTTACTACTAAAAGTATACCTCACGTTTGAAGCATTGGCAACGTGAAAGGGTGATCTCTTCTGGAAAAGTAAGGGAAGAATCTCTGAAGACATTTGCTGGAACATGCTGCAATAAGGAGGAATGAGGTGAAAAGCAAGAACATGTAATAGTTGTGAGTTATGGAAAGTGAAACTGCATTAAGAATTCTAACCAATTCGTTGGGTCTATTTTTGTACAGTTTTGCTTCAAAGTATGGATTTTCAGGCTGAATATACTTTTGTGGATCAAATTCATAGCCTTCAAGATGAGGACCTTCAATCTTCCCTGAACCAGATAAATCAATCATCAGTAAAAGCTGACAAGAAATGCAGAAAAATAATGTTGAGCTTACTATTGCTGGCTCTACTATAATGATTTTGACTCCTCATGTGTTCTTCTTCACTCTCTTCTTCCATTTGTGTATAATCATCATCCTCATCGTCAAAATACTCATTCTCATCATCATTATCTTCCTCCTCCTCCTCCATCATAGAGTCCTCAGTTTTTTCATTCTCATCCTCTTCGGTAATATGTATCACCTCATCTTCTTCAACTTCTCTCCTTTCGCAGCGTGATGATTGTTCAAGAATTACCACCTTGAATACATTGGTCCCATCATACTTAAACAGTAGAAAATCTGCTTTTCCTATACAGTTTTCTACGTGAAAAACCTTCCAACCCTCTTGAAAGTAGATTTTGTGTCCAACCAGACGAGTTTTGACACACCAAACCCCCCCACTAACATTTCTGAGGATGATATCTTCTGGGATTCTCCTTCTTCTTAAGCGTGTAGACTTCACAAAAGAACTTGGAATAACCTGAAATTTGAGGAAAAACACAATAACATGATCAACGTTACTTAGGATATAATACTTTGGTAACTGCATGGTAATGTTTTGAAATCAACTACAGGTACAGCATATATTGGTATAAAACAATGCAACAACCTAGCTAAATTGTTATCTATATCAGTAAATTTTATCTAACATATTGTTATATATACCAGTCTTTCAGAGTGTTTCTCTGGAAAGAAGACTTTGAAGAAGTACTTCTTGGGTGTAGTACTCATTGAGTTCTCCAAAAGTATTGCTACTCCTGAAAATTTGACAACAATATTCAAACCAAATAATTTGGACAAGAAAACATTTAATAGAGCAATAAATGTAGCCTGAGGGCTACCCAATACTTCCATATATACTCATAGTGAGTAACTGCATGCATTCTATTTGCTTCTTTTGTTTATACTGTTTCTTCTTTTAATTTTTCGATGTAAAGGAATATTAACCAAATGAGAAAATTAAAGTGTTCAGCATTTTTCTGTACAGGAAATAGTGGTTTTCCCTCACCAATGATGTTGTGACAAAATGTTTTGAAACTGAAGAGGGAACCTATATGAGTATCAGCTAGGGTTGCTTAATATAGGTAAATTGGTTTGATAACAAAAAATTGCAATTTCATGATAACACATGAAAATTATAGCTTGCAGGCTTTATATTATACGATTTGATTCTATATCCGTATCAATGCCACGTGTCAACTGCAAAAATAACCTCTTTCTCCTCACCTCTTGCATGTTTTCTAAAGGATTATTGCATTTGTTGTTGTTTGAAACTCATTTTATAACACATAGTTTCTTTTTTTTTTTCATTTTTAATTTGAGAGTTCTTACAAAGAAGGTGAAAACACGTTTGAAAACATTGCACAGATTTCCTTGTATACATAAACCTATGAGTTTTCATGGTTTATAATTTTTTATGTTGGACTTCTAACATCAGATATCTTTAATTGAGTTGCCACTGTAAGTTGCAACACATTTCTTACTATAGTTTTTATTGTGGGGGTAAAATTTATTTGCTCAATGTATAAGAGGAGTCCTCTTATAATATAATAGGTCCTATATTAATTTCACACTAAAATGAAAAATCATTTGATTTTCTCTGGTACTTAACTTTTTGAAGTGAGAAGGCATATAAAAATAAGAAAATTTATGTTTTAACATCTATCAAATAAACCCCCCTTTCACAGAAATTTATTTTAACGATATAATATATATTAATAATTTAATTTTTTTAAAATATGATTAAATATTAATATAATTAGTTTTCAAATTATTGTTTTCTTATCATAGATTTTCTAGCTTTCAATACTCTAGAATCAATTAACAAATCTACTTCAAATGAAGAGAATACATCCATTTTTTTAGTATATCAACAGTGTTTTTACGAATATGTTAACTGCTCTTCATTTATTCCAATAACTAGGTTTTATGGGTATCTTAAGTAGGGGTTTAGTAGATTAAAATATTTTCAGATTTCTTTACAAAAAATATTTTTAGAAATTTATTTTATTTTAGAGAGATTCACAACTATAAATAGAGGAACTTATGGCTTTTTTCCATTCTGGTATACTTTTCAATATTAATTCTTAAAATAGGTAGAAAAAAATTTATTTACCAAAATGGTCTAATACTGCCAGCTAGATAGACATAATTTCAAACTGGTCAAAATAAAAATGACATGCTAACAATTTCAATTAATGACATTAATTAAAATCTTTTCTCTCTCTACAATCATTTTTTAATTATTTGATATTATGATTGTTAGGTTTAACAATTAATAAAATAATAATAATAATAATCATTATATAATAATAATTAACAAATAATTTTTTAATTATTTAAGACTGTGTTTGTTACTTTAACAATCAACAAAAAAATTAATAATAATAATTAACAAAAATGTAATAAAAAATTAAGACATACAAATTTATTTTAAATTAAAACAAAACAACATAGTGATAATAATAATAATAATAATTCATATGAATTTAATAATAATAATTATTTTTAAATTAAATAAAATAACATAATAATAATAATTAATAATAAGTGAATTCAATAATAATAATAATAATTATTTTTTAAATTAAATTTGTATGAAATTATTCTTATTATTATTATTTAAATTAAATTCATATAAATTTAATTAAAATTTTATTATTATTATTATTATTATCATTATGTTATTTTTTTTAGTTTAAAATAAATTTGTATGTCTTAATATTCATGTTATAGTTTTGTTAATTATTATTATGTAATTATTATTATTATTATTATTATTCATTTTGTTAAACTTAACAATCCTAGTATCAAATAATTAAAATATGATTGAAGAGAGAGAAACAATTTTAATTAATGTTATTAATTGAAATTGCCAACATGTCACTTTTATTTTGACCAGTTTAAAATTATGCCTATCTAACTGACGCAGAATCTGTCCATTTTGATAAATAAATTTTTTTCTACCCATTTTGAAAATATTGAAAATTACACCAGTATGGGAAAGAAAAGCCTGAACTGATAATGTAACTTTTGTGATTGTTATCAGTACATTATTTCTTGTTTATTGCATACTTTAAATTTAACCATTAGATTTTCTTTTTATATTTTCTATTATTTAGTGTATTTTTATGTGGATTAAATGTGTAACCTTATATTTGAATGCTCTGACACTTTTTAATTAGGTGTTGTTAATAGTTCAGCTGCATTGCATTCTGGTATTGGGTTACAAACAGGGGAGAGTGGGGAAAAGTGGAGTGTTAAAAGTAGAGTAAAAAGACTATTCAAATTGAAACGTTGAGAGTGCAGAATATATTTAGTGTTTGTAAAAGGATGGACTCTTTCTTCCTACACTCCCATGGTTTCAAAAACACCCATGCATGCAATTAACTGAGTTGAGTGATTTAAATTTTTCTGGATTAGAAAATTCGAAAGTTAAAAATTTTAGTGTTATATATAATTTAAAATATAATAAATAATTTTAACTTTCAAAATATATAATCCATAATTAAGTTTTTTTACTTCGAATTAAACAATTTAAAACATTGTTTTCTATTAAAAAAATAATCAGAAAGTGTTTTACAATCTAGGCGTGAATATACCTACATCTCCAGATTATAAAACACTTCTGGATTAGAATTTTTTATGAAAAACAAAGTTTTGGACTAATTAATCCAAACTAAAAAAAAAAGGATATTTTTGAATTAAATAATTTAAAAGTTAAAAAAATTTAATGTTACATTTTAGATTATGTAATTTATTATTATTTATTTTTAATATTATTTAACATCTTAAATTCTACGATCTAAAATATATTATAAAAAATTATTCCGAATTAAATAATTTATTATGTTAAATAATATATAAAATAAATAATATCAAATTGTGTAATCAGAAATGCAACACCAAAGTTTTTAACTTCCGTATTATATAATTTGAAAGCTTATCAAATCACTCTATGAGAAATTTTTTCAATATTGCATAAAAGAGTACTTTCGAAATTTTACACTCATGGAGGGTACAGGAAAAAACCATGGGAGCTCAGGGAGAAAGAACCAGAAGGATGACACAGTGATGAGAAGCTTGTAGCCCATTCTTCTTAGCCCAGTGTTTGGTGACTAATCTACTGGTCATTTAACTAGAAAACAGGATGCTTCTTCCTACACTCAATATTTTCAAAATTACCAAAATAATATTTTATATTTCAAAATATGTAAATTAAAAAAATTGTATTTTAAGTTTCGGATTGTCGAAATACAATTTTATTTATTTATTTATTTTAGATTACTTAATTTCAAATATAAAAATAGTATTTTAGATTTTGAAACACAAAATTATATTACATATTATGTAATCCAAAATAGTGAAGAAGAGTACGATGAAAAGATGAAAAGAAAATAAATCGATACTTTTACTTCTTCTATAAAAGTGTAGAAGGAAAGTATGGAAATATCGTACTCGTAACCAATAGTAGATAATAACCAAAAGGAAATTGTCATCCTTAAAGATCCTTATAACCCTATGAACAATTTTACTATTGTTTTTACTAAAGCTTTTGAAAGAAGTTTCAACCACAAAAATAAAGTTAAGAATCATTTTGGGTCACTTTTAGAATATTTCTGTTTTAAATTATTGTTACCTTAAAATGTCCAGAAAAAGGATTATTCACTTTTTCGTCAATACATTTATGGAAAACAGATATTTCAATAAAGCAATATTGTTTTCCTATAAAAATTGATGTAACTATTATCTTTAAATATGTTATTATCTTAAGCTATAAACAAAATAAATTGGAGTAGAATATTCCGACCTTGTAAAAAGTACATACTTTCAGATCAAATTTTAAAATGAGTTATATCAAATGCACAAGAAGCCCATCTTAATCTGTTCTTACATTTAACCCTCAGGCATTTAATTCCTTCCACACATCCCTGCTGCAAACCTGCAATCTATACTCCGTGATATTATGATTGATTCTTACTACCACCAGAATAGAAAAAAAAAAAAAAAAAAAAAAAAAAAAAAAAAGCCACATGCAATTGTTAGCTATTGTTTAATGTCAAGCAGAAAACTTGCATCAGTAATATTGTTTTAACCATTAGCCACAACTTGCATACTTCATCTTACCTGCTACTGTTTGAAGCTCACTTCCCATGTTTGCTGTAACCTTGCTTTCTGACATAATTTTTTTAACTCAAAATAAAACTGAAAATATTCTAACCTCCAATAACAAGACAAAACACTCTTACTACGTAATCTAAGATTATAGAATCTGAAAATGAGCCGCCACCTAGTCTCCCATTCTACCATAATATGATGAGGGTGAGAACTGGGAAGCAACTGGTAAAATCGCAATCAAAACAAAATCACAATCCGCTGAAACAATGAAAACATGTTTTACTTACAGCATTGAACAAGGGTATAAAAACAAAAACATTACAATTTTATTGACATCGTTGCAAAAAGATGTGGATAGACTTTTCTCAATGTTCTTCAATCATAACTAAAGTTTATCTTCGATAATAATATCAATTTTCATGATACCGATTATCAAAATAAAATCGATAATATAAACTTTTATAAACATATTATCCAAAAAGAATTCTTATAGATGGGTCAATACACTAAAATTGAAAAAACAGAAAAAATCAATAATCATTTATTCACTCTTTATCGTTTCTCATTTATTCTTCCAACTTCTTTCACATTACTCTCCTCTATGCACCGGAGGGCTCCCGAAAATAAAGAAGGGCATTAATGAATACTATAAAAGATTATCGTGATCCTATGAGTCCTGCATCTTGAGAAACCTCCACGCTTGTTAACCATGTTATCTTCTACATCCGATTTTGTATCCATCTTCTACATCAAGTTTTAACCTAACCAAATGATGTTAAATTTAAAACTAAGGTCTTATAACTTCCATTGGATCAATCTGATAGTAAAATACAATATTTCAATATCAAAACTATCTTCAGAAACACAATGAAAATTAATTTTTAAGTACAACTAAGAATTATAAATAATGAGTTCTTACAAACCTTATCATAGAAAAAAAAGTTATAAAAATATAATGAATGGTTTAAAAGTGACGTGATATGATGAGATCCATGACCTCGTGCGAGTTTATTAGAAGACCTTTTACAGTGAAGGTGCTCTAAACTCCCAGTAACATCTGCAGATCTTCACCAGTGACCAGTCAACTTATATTTCTTATAGCGTGTTACAAAACTTGGTGAAAAAATTACACATTGCCAGGCACGGGTCCCTACACTGATTTCAACTTCAAAATAACACTAAACCCTTAATTTTGTCCCGTTGAACATCTAAAGAAAATTAACCCGAGCTGACCAAACAAAGAATGCACCGAATTAGTCAACATAAAAAAAAACAATCTAATCTTTCTGACGAAAATTCACCAAAATATTAGACTGAGCATCACAGAAGTTTTCCAGAAACTTTTTCAGTAAGTACAAGAACTCCATATATAACTACACAGATCACAACAGAACAGAAGCACATTTTGACAGTAATCTCATTCTCTAAATCTCTAGTCCAATTCCAACAATTGAAACGTATCATTTCGACCATAGAAGAATAAGGGACATACAAATCTATTATATATGACAAACAGTTTCAGAAGCAAAATCAGTGACTAAGCTGCATTAGTTGAGATTTCATAGCTCAATAGTCTCTCGGCGTAAAACAGAAACGTACAGAAGAACTAACCCCTAAGCAACTCGCTTTGGATCTTACAAGCCAAAGAATATCTCGTAACGATTTCAATTCAACATAATACAACAAAAAGGGCCGAACCAACCTGAGAAGAATCCACCGGACACACCGGCCTTCCAGATCCCGCCGTTTACACCCGCGCGACGGCCGGAGCGGCAGCAGAAGCGGCGGCGCCACCGAGGAACGAGAGGAATCCCGCATTGTTAGACTCCTGCTCGTCGAGAAACAGATCCTCGGGAACGCGAAACGCGCCGTGCGCGCACACCAATGCCAATCCAACCATCAGAGCAGAGATCAACAAGGACCCAACGCTAGTGAGGAAAATTACGAACACGGTGAGCACAACCAACATCCCTAGGGTTTCGCGATCGGCGAAGGTGCGTCCGAACAGAACGAGCGGCTGATCGGAGGGGCGGAAGAGGTAGAGGAATGACCATGACGCAAGGAGGCCGAACAGGACGAGGAGCGAGAAAGGATGCGTGATGAGCGACACCGCTAGCGCGAACGCGATTAGGGTTACGTAATTGACGCGGAAATAGGAGAAGTTCTTGCGGATCCGAGAGTAGGCTTCGGCGAGGGTGTCAGGTCGGGACATGGAGCTACGGTCGACCATCTCCGCCCACGGGCGACGCTGCGCGAAGGCTTGGCGGAGGGACGAGGACATTCGCGAGATGAAGGCGCGGAACGCCGGCGTGGCAATCGGAGGCTGAGACTGCGATGCGACGCCGGCGGAGGAGTTGGATTGGGAGGAAATTGGAAGTGTCGGTGGAGAGGCCATGGTGGCGCGTGAATCTCCAATTGCCGCGCGTGACTATGGAAGAACCAATAGATCGAGCGAGGCGCAATGGAGACTCTGTTTGGTTGGGTGCCTTTGGGTTTGTGAACAAATAGCGGCACGCCAGAGACCTCTTTCTATGTAATTAACTTTCTCCAAACATAACCTCCCTAATGTGAGATGGGCATGGGCCCAATCTATTCGCAGAAAATATTAACCTAAAAATACCTCATAATATGACAAAATAGATTTCAATAATAATATGTATAATTCTAAAGAAACAACAATATTTTTATTTAATTAATTCATTATACTAATATATTATTTTATTTTTTATAATAAGATCAATTTTTTTGATTTTTATAATAAGACACTTCTAATGGAGGTGTTTATTTTTCTTTGAATAAATTCAATCAGATCCCTGTGATAATCCTGTTTAATTTTAAAATAAACATTTGTAGCCTATTTTCATAAATTAATAAACATATATTTTATGATTTTTAAATTGATATTAAATAATACTTACTTTTTTATATTTTCAATAAAACAATACTTACAAATTTGTTTATAAAAAATATTTTTCATAAAAATATTTTTACTTTTAAAATTTTAATTTTTAATCATTACAATTTTTATTTAAGTTTAGTTAATATACTATTTTAAATAAAATAAAATAAGAAAAGGGAGGGTTACCTTATTAATATAAAATATATAATTACCCTTCATTAAAAGTGCAAGTAACATAAATATTTATTTAAAACCTATAATAATGTGTATCTGATTTTATTAAAGAAATAAGAAAAATATACATGTATCTGTTTTGAAGAAGAAGTATCAAAACCATTAAATAACAATTCAATGCAGAATACAATTTATTTACTAGACGAAAACATCCAAAACAATAAGATTTAAAGGCAACATCTGGCTAAAGATGGCAAGTGAGATTCAGACAAGTGCACCTCTGATTATTGTATTCTTAATTTGAAAGTAAAAATCCATTTATATTTCCATGTTCATATTCATTGAGGTATGGTATCAATATTTTGTCTCATTTTTCTTCCTTATCCAAGAATGGATTTACTCTTCCTTATAGTTTTTAAATATTAATTAAATATTTTTTATAAAAATAAAGATTACAACAAAAAGATACATGATATTATAAAATATTCAATATTAAAAGAATATATATTTTCTTTCTTCAATGTGAAATAATAAAAAAAATATTTTTTAAACATATATTTTTTTATCACAAATAATAAGTTCCTTTATTAAAAGAAAATATATTTTTATGTACCTTCATCATTCAAGTCCCAAAAGAAAATTCTTTAACCAAAAAGATTTAATATCCCTTTCATGGATGTATCAAGCTAATGAAATAATAATTAAATAACAAAGTAATAAGTATTTCATCAACTTGTAAAAATGGGTGAGGATCACGAATAAAAATAAACCCCCACAAAAAGAATCTCAAAAACAAAAAAACACAAAAATCATTAACTAAAAAGGCTCATCAATGTAAGAATAAAAGCTACATGAGTTATATTTTCATTACTTACAGCCCATTTATTTTCTTTATTTAATCAAACTTGTACCACTTTTCAATTTGTGAAAATAAAAAAGTATTTTTCAGTTTTCCACTGTTCATCTCCTTCCCCACTGTCAACACCCGATTTTGTTCGAGTAATCTTTTAAATTAAAGCATAATGATAAAAATAAAAAGAAATAAAAATATATTTATTAGTTTAAGTATTCTTGAAATAATAATAATGATAAAAATTAAATAAAATTTGAATTTTTCTATTACAAAAGAAAAAAAGACTCAAAAAGAAAAGGTGGTGATTTTACAAAATAAAATAAATAATTAATAATAAAAAAAACGAAAATAATAAGAAAATAACAAAAATATCTAAATTAAAACAATAGAATCTGAATATTAAAAAAAATATAAAAAAATAAATAATAATAAAAACAAATAACTGCTTCCAAACTTGATTTGCAAGTTTTAAAAAATAAATAAATAAATAAAAAATAATAATAATATAATAATAATAAAAAGAATGAGTCAATGGTAGTAGATCCCATATTCTCACCCCTTAACTCTACGTACTGTTTTTTAAAAATAAATAAATATTTGTAAATAATAATTTTTAAATCACTCAGATAACAACCCATGTTCTCCACTTAATTAAAAATAAAATTAATAATAAATAATTGTTTTTACTGTTGAAAGGTGACTTATGTCTCATTTTTGGGTAAATTCGTTTTAATATTAATTTAAAAAATATTTAAAAGAAATAATAACAGAGAGAAAAAGTCAAAGATTTGTTAACTGCTGTGAACCACTTAAATTTTTTTTTTTAAAATATAAAATAAAAATAATAATAATAATAACCAACTAGATTTGAAAATAATAAAAAAAACAAAAAGATATATATATTGAGAAAAAGAGAGAAGAGGGATTTTTCTGGGAAGAGGACGGATACTGAAAACACACATAGAGAAAAAAAGAGAACGGGAAAGAGAGAGAAGGGAGAATGATACATTGAGAAGGAAAAAAACAGGTATGTTTCCTTTTGAAAATTGGCTTTTAGTCTCATGTTTCATTTCATGTCATACATGTGCATCTACTTAATAAAAAAATAAAAAAATCACGACATGCAACCTGCACCTCGTAGCACCTCGCCTACCACGCTCCAAACAGCACCACATGTGCCCCTCCACGGTACCATGGCACCTTAGCGCCACCATGCTTCATCACCTAGGGTGGCGTCTTCATTACCTCTAATGCAAGTACAACACCTCCTCTACCCCATCACATCTCATTCATGCACTCAACACCACCAGTAAAGCCCTGCAACCCTCACCACTAGTGGCAGCATGACATCAACTCCTCCCTAATCTTAACTGGTAGCCACAGAAGCCCTTACATTTCAGGTTTGGGTTGTGAAGAGAGAAGTCCGGAACCAAAGCCAAGGTAGAATCCAAAGCCTGAGTAAATTCGCATTTTGGAAGCTATGGTGAACCCTCCCGGGGATGAGATAAGAAAGATAAGGGCACAGTTGCAAGGGTATGGCCAAGTGGGTGATGCAAATGTTTTCTATTGGTTTCAGAACCGCAAATCAAGGAGCAAACACAAGCTTCGCCATCTCCAAAACTCAGAGAACCACAATCTTGAAACTCAACAAAAACACCATCATCTTCCTTCTCTGAGAAATCTTCTCCCAAAAGAACTAATACCAACCAAGATCTATTTTCAGACTCACAGTGAGTCTTCCATGCTTCCACCACCACCACCTGCTGCTGCTGTCACACAAACTGGACCTTTCTTCTTCCCAGTGCAACATCATGGGCAGGGAATAACACCTAGTATAGTGGCATCACAAGAGTTTTGTTTCTCGGAGCTGTCTAGTGTTGTTCAACTTCAATCACCTCCTCAACATAATGTTGGTCCTTGCACTAGTCTCTTGCTTACAGTGAGATTGTAGGTCATGGTGCTGCTGCTTCAAAGAAAGATCTAGAGCAAGATAAGTGTCTGAAAATAATGCACCAGCCCTCACTGTTTAATTTTTGTGTCACTCCCACAACAATAGCTCCTACTACTGCCTCTGTTGTACCTCCCATCACTACCTCAACAACCACTGTTCTATCCCTCTTACATTGCTCCGTTCTCATCAAGAGGTCCAAATAAGATTACTCCAAACATTCTTAAGCTTGATATAGCAGCTCCAGGAGTTGACATTCTGGCTGCATGGCCTCCAATTTCTTCTATTTCTGGTGTTAAAGGAGATAGGAGAGTATCGTATTTCAGTATACTATCAGGAACTACAATGGCATGCCCTCATGTTAAGTTTATATCAAATCATTTCATCCCCAGTGGCCACCATTACCCTCTCTACCATTTCTGTTGCTCCTCATAAACCAAGCTTCACCATGCATACACTTCCTTGTCAAGCACCTTACAAAACAACACCTACGTCAACCACCATTCGCCCCTACCATGCTCTTCCTTTCATGCACGTGCTCAGCGTCACCTCCATGACTTCTTTAACCTCTCACCGTCACCTCCATACAACGCTGTGACCTTCGAAATCAAGGCAAGGGCAGTCGCCAGGCACCACTCTCCCTCACTGCCACCATGATCTCTTCCGCAGCACTTTCCATTTTCTCACTTACCCCAACGCACCTAACCTGCACCACTATTGCTAGCTTCCCGCCCCGTCAAGCACCATCGCCACGGGAGGACCCATACCGCCACCATGCTATCCTCCAAACGCCACAAGCCTACCACCGTCACCGTCAACGACAGTCACCGCATCCATCATGGCCGCCACAGCCGCCGTCGGCCTTGCCCACCGCCGCCTCAGCTTCGTCAGCCACGCCATCGCGTGCCATGGCACCTCGCGTCACCTCTCAAACCTTAATGGGGATCCTGATTAGTGGAGACACTTCCTGCACCCCCATTTATTAAAGTTCTGTACCCACATTCTTTTCATTCCTAAAATGCCACTGGCCAAGTTAAGATCCTGATTAGTGGAGACACTTCCTGCACCCCCATTTATTAAAGTTCTGTACCCACATTCTTTTCATTCCTAAAATGCCACTGGCCAAGTTAAGTTCCTGATTAGTGGAGACACTTCCTGCACCCTCATTTATTAAAGTTCTGCACTCACATTCTTTTCATTCCTAAAATACCCCTGGCCAAGCTAAGTTTTTGATTAGTGGAGACACTTCCTGCACCCCCATTTATTAAGATCTGCACCCATACTCCTCTCAATTCCTAAAATGTCCTTAACCCAAGATTGAGTTTCTAATTGGTGGAGTCATGTTCTGCACCTCCCTTAATTTGGATTTGTACTCATACCTTTCTAAATTCCAAAACTGCCCCTAAATACAAAAAACAAAGTTACCATGTGCCACCTAAAACTCGCATTCACATTCCATTTTTGCATGCATGATCACACTAAACCAAAGTGTCAATTCTATGTTGCATATGACTGGGGCATGTTATTTTCCAACACCAAATTTGATATATACCCCAATTCTCAAAGCCCAGGCTTTAAACCTGGCACCGTTTCTCAAAGCCCAGGCTTTAAACTTGGCACCGTTCCTCAAAGCCCAGGCTTTAAACCTGGCACTGCTCCTCAAAGCCCCAAGCTTTAAACCTGACACCGTTCTTCAAAGCCCAGGCTTTAAACCTGGCACTGCTCCTCAAAACCCAGGCTTTAAACCTGGCACTAACACCATTCAATTACCTTATTTTCAAACATAAACTTTCAAAAATACAAATCAAAACAACCAACAATCTTATCATCAAAGAACTACGTAACCCTGATTCTCCACCCTTAAATGGAGATATGTAGGAGCAAGGTCAAACCTTGTCGGGCTCCCTAAAATCGAAAAAAATATTGTTTGTTTTATTTTAATCTCTTTCTTGGGAAAATAAATATTTTAAAAAATCACACTCAGATTACTTATTTAATTAAAGGTACCGTCTTAGGACGGGCGTTGTGGGGGTGCTAACACCTTCCCCACACGTAACCGACTCCCGAACTTTAAATCCGGTTTTGCGAACTTGCCTTATCTTGTTTTTGGTTTTCCATAGTTTTTCCTAATAAACTATGGTGGCGACTCCTCTGTTTTGAAAAAAAAAAATTGTTTTTGTTCGCTGTCCCCGTCGTGACCCCGGTTGCGACACCCACGTATCTGCATGCAAGGTGCTGAACGTAGATTTTTCAAAACTCTCCACAACGCTTCTGTTCTAACGAAAATTCAAGATGGTATCAGAGCGGGTTAATCCCGCTCTGTTCCTTTCCCTAATTCATTTCTACTGTTGCGTTATCAAATATTTTGTCTCCTTTGTTTTACCCTGTTCTTGAAAATTTCTTTTAATTTTCTCGAAAGCTTTATGGATCCACTACAGAACCCGGCCAACCCGTTCTATCTACACCCTGGAGAAAATCTAGGCATGATACTCGTAACCCCTGCCCTTGATGGATCAAACTATCATACCTAGAGTCGTGTCATGAAACGTGCGTTACTCTCCAAGAACAAAATAAAATTCATCAACGGAAAAATTCAAGAACCAGCAGCAAAAGATCCTCTCCATGATGCGTGGGAAAGATGCAACATGATGGTGATATCCTGGATCACTCGATCTTTGAATACCCAGATTTCGCACAACACTATATACATTGACAATGCCAAAACTCTTTGGAAAGATTTGAGGGAAAGGTTCTCTAAGGGCGATCATTTTCGTATCTCTGACATTGTTCAAGAAATCAATTCCATTAAACAAGGAGAAAGAAGTGTCTCTGAATACTTTACTGATATGAAAGTTTTGTGGGAAGAACTTGACTTTCTAAGACCGATTCCATCATGTACCTGTGAAGTTAAATGTCACTGTGAAGTTATGAAGATTATCACTGGTTATCGAGACTCTGAGCATGTTATATCTTTCTTGAAGGGATTATGAGATATATACATGAATGTTAAAACGCAAATTCTCCTCATGGATCCTTTGTCAAGCATTAACCGTGTATTCTCTCTAGTATATCAGCAAGAACGACAACTTGCTGGAGGAGGAGAAACAGTTGAATCAAAGTCAGTAATCATCAATAACATAGGTGGTCAAGAATTAAAATTTCGAGGACAAGATCAGTTCAACAATTGGAAATCAAATGGTGCATGGAGATCACAAGGAAGAGCAAGGACGAAGAACTATGGAAAGCAGTGTAGCTATTGTCACAAGATGAACCATATTGCAGAAGAATGTTATTCCAAACATGGTTATCCGCCTTGGATAAAACAAAAATACAGAGGCAACGTAAATCAATTTGAAACACAGCAAGAAATCCTAAGAAGTATAGAAGAACCAACAAATACTAGACAAGTTGATCAATCATTGACGAATGAACAGGTTCAACAGTTGTTAAGGATGTTACACAATTCTAAAGAAACAAATGCGCGTGTTAATACCATAGGCGAAAGAAAATCCACGCAAAATGTGAAAGGTAATGCATTATGGGTCCTTGACACAGGAGCCACAGATCACGTTACATGTTTAAGTAACATTTTCATTAGCTTTCAAAAGATAAAACCTCTCAAAATAAATCTGCCAAATGGAACTTTTGTTGTAGCTAACTATGTAGGAACAGTGAATTTAACCAAAAATCTTACCATCTATGACGTTTATTACGTACCTGCTTTTACCTTAAACATAATTTCTGTTCAAAAACTTATTAGCTATGCAAATATTCAATGTTTATTCTCTCACAATGTATGTCAGATTCAGGATACCCATACGTTGAAGATAGTTGGGCATGCTAGCCTCATTGAAGGCTTATATCACGTTGTTGAGGAAGATCTGTGCAATGTAAATAGTATGACAAGCTTCAGGACACGCAACATAGATATTTGGCATTATAGATTAGGCCACCCTTCTAATAGGATCCTGGAAAATATATGCAAGAATAGCACTGACATGAATTATGATCAAAACAACATTTGTGAATACTGTCATTATGGAAAACAACATAGACTGAAGTTTCAAATCAGTGAAACTGCTATTGCTGATATTTTTGATCTTTTGCATGTTGATATATAAGGGCCGTTTAGTGTTGCTTCAGTACATGGGCATAGGTATTTTCTTACTCTTGTTGATGATCATTCTAGGCACACTTGAGTGTTTCTAATGAAGAATAAAAGCGAAACCAGAAGTCTTCTTTATGATTTTGTTAAATATGCACATACCCAGTTTAGTAAAAACGTAAAAATCATAAGATCTGACAATAGCTCTGAATTTAATTATAAGGATTTCTATAATAACTTTGGCATTATTCATCAGACTTCGTGTGTTGAAACTCCTCAACAGAACTCTGTTGTTGAGAGGAAACATCAGCACATTCTCAATGTTGCTAGGAGTATAATGTTTCACTTAAATTTACCAAAACCATTCTGTAATTATGCCATATCACACGGGAATTATGCCATATCACACGCTGTTTTCATTATCAATCGCATTCCCTCTGCTGCCATGAGTTTTAAGATTCCATATGAATTACTGTATAAACGTAAACTTGATTTTTCTATTCTTAAAGTATTTGGTTGTTTGTGTTTTGCGTCTACAATAGCTAACAATAGAAATAAGTTTGATTGTAGGAGCAGAAAATGTATCTTCTTAGGCTTTAAAAATGGGGTGAAAGGATATGTTGTTTTAGATACAAAATCTAGAGAAGTTTTTATCTCCAGGGATGTTATCTTTCATGAAAGAACCTTCATTCAACTAGAAGAGCAGATTGGACAAACTGATTCTGAAGAAGACATGTCTTATTTATCATATGAGAATGCTGGAGAACATGTGCAACAACAAGAAAATATCAATACACAGACAAAGGAAGATATAAACGAAAGCAATGATGTAAGAAGATCATCTAGATTGAGAAAGGCTCCAGACTACCTAAAAGACTATCATCATCATATTCACAACTCCACAATCAGCCATAACGACACACAGGTCATGTACCCTATAAGCTCAGTTCTCCCGTATAATTCTTTAGATAAAAATCAATTATGTCTAATTGCTTCTATATCATCACATAGTGAACCAAAATTGTATGAGGAAGCTGTCAAAAGTGCAGAATGGAGGAATGCCATGAAAGATGAGATTAAAGCTCTCAACACGAACGAAACGTGGTGTATTACAGATCTTCCTCCAGGAAAGAAATCCATTGGGTGCAAATGGCTATATAAATTGAAGTTTAATGCAGATGGAAAAATCGAACGTCACAAGGCACGTTTGGTGGCAAAGGGTTATACACAAGTTGAGGGAGTAGATTACCATGAAACGTTTTCACCAGTTGCTAAAATGACCACCATTCGCCTCTTGATTGCTGTTGCTGCTACAAAGAATTGAAACCTTGATCAACTTGATGTAAGTAATGCGTTCCTACATGGGGATTTAGACGAAGAGGTATACATGGATTTACCTCAAGGATTACATACAGAAAAGCCAAATCAAGTCTGTCGTCTAAAGAAATCCTTATACGGATTAAAACAGGCAAGTCGACAATGGTATTCAAAACTTGCTAATTGTCTATATGATGTTGGTTTTACACAATCTTCATCTGATTACTCTCTTTTTACAAGGAAAACAACTTCTGGCTTCATGGCATTGCTCGTGTATGTTGACGATATAATACTTGCCGGAGATAATGCTAAACATATAAGTGAGGTGAAAGTTTTTCTAAACAGGAAATTCAAGATCAAAGACCTTGGACGTTTAAGCTTCTTTCTAGGATTGGAGGTGACCAGATCAAAGCGAGGGATACATATCAATCAAAGAAAATACGCATTAGATATCTTAGCAGACAGCGGTATGCTTGCGGCAAAGCCCTGTTCTACTCCTATTACAAAGGACATAAAATTCAATTCAGATGAGAATGAACCCATCCATGAAGAAGGAACATATCGTAGAGCCATTGGAAGATTGTTGTATTTAACGAACACCAGACCTGATATAAACTTTGCAGTTCAGTTTCTAAGCCAATTTGTTCAATCTCCAAATATGTATCATCATCAAGCGGTCAATCGGGTTTTGAGGTACATAAAGGGATCACCCACCCGAGGCCTATTCTTCCCAAGTGAATCCAACATGAAACTCAATGCTTTCAGCGACTCGGATTGGGCGTCATGCAATTTCACACGAAGATCAACTACTGGGTTTTGTGTTTACATGGGATCTGCACTGATATCTTGGAAAACAAAAAAACAGAACATTGTCTCTAGATCGTCTTCAGAAGCGGAGTACCGAGCTTTGGCATCGATTGCATGCGAGTTGCAATGGATCAAAACTCTTCTTCAAGAACTACAGATAGAAACAAGCGACTCTGCGAAGCTGTTCTGTGATAATCAGGCAGCAAGGCACATAGCACAAAATCCCGTTTTTCATGAACGGACCAAGCATATAAAAATTGACTGTCATGTTGTCAAAGAGAGGCTGCAAAACGGATTATTTCACCTACTTCCCATCAAATGATCTAAGCAACCGGCTGATATTTTTACCAAAGCCTTGGAGAAGAACGTGTTTGAAAATGTTGTGTCCAAGCTGGGTATGATGGATTATCATCATATCGCTTGAGGGGAGGCTATTAAGTTTTACATCTATGCACTGTCGTTTCACGCATTTCTGGATTTGGGTCGTTTTTCCATTACTGTACAGCCCATTCATTTTCTTTATTTAACCAAACCTGTACCACTTTTCAAAGTGTGAAAATAAAAAAGTATTTTTCAGTTTTCCACTGTTCATCTCTTTCCCCACGTATCTGCATGCAAGGTGCTGAATGTAGATTTTTCAAAACTCTCTACAACGCTTCCGTTCTAATCCGTTCTAATGAAAATTCAAGATTTAATAAAGGATAAAAGAAACTCTCTTGCAAGTACAAATAATTCATTCAATAAAAAAAATATTAACAATGCTCTAAAACAAGAAAAAATGAAAAAACTCTAAAGAAAGTCACTATTATAAAAACATTATTTATCTGATTCTAAACCTCGTATGAACAATCTAACAATTGAAAAATCAAAACATTCTTGCTAAACCTCTTATCCACAAATCAATTAAGAAATTCTGAATTGTTATTTAAAAATATGTAGTTTGGTCACTATACAAAAATCATAATGATTTTTCCTTTTTCTTTTTTATATGTTGTCGTATTTTTACAAACGAGTTTCTCACGTACAATTATAGTGTGACCTATTTTTAGTTAAATAAATGAAAAAATTTACATATTTTAATCTATTTTATATAAAAAGAGAATCTAAAATTTTAACGTGTATGAAATAATAGACGTTAAATTAATTTTAAATTAAGTTCAATAATATATATATATATATATATATATATATATATATATATATATATTTTCTTTATT